>Ga0153956_1001001_pt1 | contig 27817 bp, 20 predicted proteins | sample TSFL040MetaG_FD_104704 | JGI IMG/M metagenome (GOLD analysis project Ga0153956, IMG submission 104704) | Attine ant fungus gardens microbial communities from Florida, USA - TSFL040 MetaG | ecosystem: Host-associated > Fungi > Mycelium > Unclassified | place: USA: Florida, Wekiwa Springs... | reverse complement strand
TCGGCCTGATCGGCGAATACGTGGGTCGTACCTACGAGCAGGTGCGCGGCCGGCCGCGCTACATGGTGGCGGCGGTGCTGGAGCAGGGGGCGGCGGCCGGCATCGAGCGCGAAGTGCTCGAACTCCCGGGCGCCTGAGCCTCAGCATCGTGTTCAGCGCCGTCGTGTTCGCCTACAGCGAGGTCGGGTTGCGTTGCCTGCGCACGCTGCTGGCGCACGGCGTGCGGGTGCCGCTGGTGTTCACCTACGAGGACCCGCCGGGGGAGTGGCACGGCAGTGTCGCGGCGCTGGCCCGCGAACACGGCATCGAAACCGCAACCGGCGTCGATCCGGCGCAGTCGCCCTGGCTCGAGCGCATCGCGGCCATCGCCCCGGACTACATCCTGTCTTTTTATTACCGCTCCATGCTGCCGGCCGTCGTGTTGAATCTCGCCCGCCGGGGTGCGCTCAACATGCACGGCGCGCTGCTGCCGTGCTACCGGGGCCGCGCACCCGTGAACTGGGCCATCGCCAATGGCGAGACCCGTGTCGGTGCCACCCTGCACTACATGGTGGACAAGCCCGACGCCGGCGCCGTGGTGGGGCAGGAGGCCGTGCCGGTCGGCATCAATGACCATGCGCTGGAAGTGTCCTTGGGCGTGGCCGCGGCTGCGGCGCGGGTGCTGGAGCGCGCGCTGCCGGCGATGCAGGCCGGTCCGCCGCCGGGCACGCCCCTGGACCTCTCCAAGGGGTCGTACTTCGGGGGCCGCACCCCTGAGGATGGCCGCATCGACTGGTCCTGGCCGGCGGCCCGCGTGCATGCCCTGATCCGGGCGGTGTCACCGCCCTTTCCGGGTGCCTTCACCGACCTCCCGGCCGGGCGGCTGATATTTGCGCATTCGCGCTGGAGCGGCGATGCTGCCGCCCACTCACCGGCGGTGCCCTGCCTGTACGCGGATGCGGACCGCCTGTACCTGGATTGCAGCGACGGGCTGCGGCTTGGCGTCGATACCCTGTTGTTGGATGGCGCGCCGCTCGACGCGCATGGATTCCGCCGGCGCTTCGGCGCGGCGCCGCTCGATTTGCTTAAGGAAACACGATCATGAAGAAGGTGCTCATCCTGGGTGTGAATGGCTTCATCGGCCACCACCTGAGCGAAGCCATCATCCGGCAGACCGACTGGGAGGTCTACGGCATGGACCTGGACAAGGACCGGCTGGGCAATGTCATCGATCATCCCCGGTTCCACTTCTTCGAGGGTGACATCACCATCAACCGCGAGTGGGTGGAGTACCACATCCGCAAGTGCGACGTGGTGCTGCCGCTGGTGGCCATTGCCACCCCGGCGACCTACATCAGCGACCCGCTGCGCGTGTTCGAACTGGACTTCGAGGCCAACCTGCCGCTGATCCGCCAGTGCGTGAAGCACAAGAAGCGCGTGGTGTTCCCCTCGACCTCGGAAATCTACGGCATGTCGCAGGAGCCGGAATTCCACCCCTACGAGTCGCCGCTGGTGCTGGGCCCGGTGCCCAAGTCCCGCTGGATCTACTCCTGCAGCAAGCAGCTGATGGACCGCGTCATCTGGGCCTACGGCCAGGATCGCGGCCTCGACTTCACCCTGTTCCGACCCTTCAACTGGATCGGCCCGGGCCTCGACCGCATGATGACGCCGAAGGAGGGCAGTTCGCGCGTGCTCACCCAGTTCCTGGGGAACATCGTGCGCGGCGTGGATATCAAGCTGGTGGACGGCGGCACCCAGCGCCGCTGCTTCTCCTACATCTCCGAGGGCATCGATGCGTTGTTGAAGATCATCGCCAACCCCAATGGGGTGGCCACCGGCAAGATCTACAACGTGGGCAACCCGGTCAACAACCTGTCCGTGCGCGAGCTGGCGGACATGATGCTCAAGACGGCCAAGTCCATTCCGGCCTACGCCGAATACGCCAGCCGCGTGAAGGTCGTGGAAGTCACGGCCGACAACTACTACGGCGCCGGCTACCAGGATGTGCGCAGCCGGGTGCCGTGGATCGAGAACACCGTGCAGGAGCTGGGCTGGAAGCCGGACGTCGACATGGCCACCGCGCTGCGCAAGGTCTTCGAGTCCTACGAGGCCGACATTCCGGCGGCGCGTGCGCTGGTGGAGCAGGCGTAAGCCGGTCGGCGGGCTAAGCTGATGGCCGCGACAACGGCAGGGGCTCGGGGGCTGCATCGGCCCGTGGCGTTGAAGGTGGATGTCGACACCCTGCGCGGCACCCGCGAGGGTGTGCCGCGGCTGGTGGAGCTGATGCGCCGGCTGGGCGTCGGCGGCACGTTTTATTTCAGCCTGGGGCCGGACCACACCGGCCGCGCGTTGAAGCGGGTGTTCCGCCGCGGCTTCCTGGGCAAGGTCCGCCGCACCAACGTCGCCGGCCACTACGGCCTGAAGACCCTGATGTACGGCGTGCTGCTGCCCGGTCCGCACATCGGCCGGCGCGCCGGCAACGTCATGCGCACCGTGCGTGATGCGGGTTTCGAGGTCGGCATTCATTGCTACGACCATGTGCGCTGGCAGGACGGCGTGGCACAGGCCTCGGCCGACTGGACCCGCCGGGAGTACGAGCGGGCGGGCGCCGCCTTCGAGGAAGTGTTCGGCGAGCAGGCGAAGTCGCATGCCGCGGCCGGCTGGCAGATCAATCCTCAGGTGCTGGTGCTGCAGACCGAAGCGGGTCTTGCCTACGCCAGCGACGGGCGCGGCCCGCGGCCATTCTGGCCGGTGATGGGTGAGGTTGCGGGCGGCTGCCTGCAGATCCCGACCACCCTGCCGACGTTCGATGAATTGATCGGCGTGGACGGTCGCGACGCGGACGGTGCCGCCGACGAGGTGCTGCGGCTGTCACGGATCGATGCGGATGCCGGTCATGTGTTCACGCTGCACGCGGAACTGGAGGGGCAGCTGCTGCTGCCGCAGTTCGAGCGCCTGCTCAGGGCGTGGCAGGCCGAAGGCCGTACGGTGGTGGCGATGCGGGACTTCGCCGCCAGCCTCGATCCGGCGGCCATCGGCCGCGGGCGGATTGTCATGGGCGAGGTGCCGGGGCGCTCGGGCCTGCTGGCCATCTCGGCGGAGGTCGGACAGTGAACGGTGGCCCCGCCGGTTCCGAAGCTGCAGCCTCGCGGGCGCGCTGGCAGCCGCTGGCGGCGGCGGCGCTGCTGCTGGCACTGGCCGCCTGGTTCGTGCTGCCGGCCTGCCGCGGCCTGTTCAATCCCGACGAGGGCCGCTACGCGGAAATTCCGCGCGAGATGCTGGCCACCGGCGACTGGGTGATCCCGCGCCTGAACGGCCTGGTGTACATCGAGAAGCCGCCGCTGCAATACTGGGCGAGCGCCATCAGCGAGGCGGTGTTCGGCCGCAACGAGTGGGCCGCGCGCCTGTACACCGCGCTGTGTTCCGTGGCCACGGTGCTGGTGACCTTCCTGTTGACACGGATGTGCTTCGGGCGGGCCGCCGGCTGGCGCGCCGCCGTGATGCTGGGCAGCAGCCTGTTGTTCGTACTGCTGGGGCAGCAGCTGACACTCGACATGGGCCTGACCCTGTGGATGACGGTGACGTTTGCCGGGTTCTGCGCGGCGCAGCGGGCGCAGGGTGGCCGGCGCCGCATGTTCATGCTGCTCGCCTGGGCCGGCACCGCGGCGGCTTTCCTGACCAAGGGCCTGGTGGCGGGCGTGCTGCCCGTGCTGGCCCTGGTGGCCTACTCGGCGTTACGCCGGGACTTCACGCCATGGCGGCGCCTGGAACCGCTGCGCGGCGTGCCGCTGTTCTTCGCGCTGTCGCTGCCGTGGTTCGTGCTGATCCAGCACCGCCTGCCGGAGTTCTTCAACTTCTTCTTCGTGCGCGAGCACTTCCAGCGCTACCTGACGCGCATCGAGGACCGCTACCAGCCGTGGTGGTTCTTCATCCCTGTGCTGGTGGCGGGCTGCCTGCCCTGGTTGTGGCCGGCGCTGCGTGCCCTGGCCACCGGCTGGCGCGCGCAGACCCCGCGCGCGGATTTCGACCTGCGGCGCTTCAGCTGGCTGTGGTGCGCGGTGGTGTTCGTGTTCTTTTCGGCCTCGGATTCGAAGCTGATCCCGTACCTGCTGCCGCTGTTCCCGCAGCTGGCGCTGCTGATGGCGACCCTGCCCGCGGAATCGTTGCAACGCGACCTCAAACGCACCGCATGGCTGATGGTGGTGCTGGGCGGCATCACCCTGGCGGGGGCGGTGGCGTTGCCCTGGTTGCTGCATGATCCGGCGCGCGCACCGCTGTTCATCGGCATCCGCTGGCCGCTGGCGGGCATGAGCGTGTGCCTGCTGGCCGGCGGCCTCGTGGTCCTGCGCCTGCGCGGTGAGATCGCGCCGGTGGCGGCGGCCGGCGGCGCGGGTTATGCCGCGTTCCTGTGCGTGGTGTGGGCGGCGATCGCCGTGGCCCCGCTGTATTCGGGGTCGACCCTGGTGCCGCAGCTGCCGCCGGCGCTGCTGCAGGGGGTGCGGGCGGGCGACGTTCCGGTGTACAGCGTCGGCACGTATGATCAGAGCCTGACGTTCTACCTGGAGCATCCGGTGACGCTCGTGGAATGGCGTGGTGAACTCGACTTCGGCCTGTCGCTCGCGCCGCAGGATTTCATTCCCGGCGTCGAGGACTTCGAACTGTCCTGGCGCGCAGGCGGGCAGGCGCTGGCGGTGGTGGAGCCGCGCACCTACGCGCGGCTGCAGGCCGACGGGCTGCCCATGGTGCTGCGCGCGTCCGCGCCGAAGCACCTGATCGTGAGCCGGCAATGACTCTTCTGACCTGGATCCTGCTGCTGTCCGGTGTGGGCCTGAACGCGGCCGCGCAACTGCTGCTGAAGGCCGCGACCCGCAGCAGCGGCGCGCTGGTGGCCGACGGCGGGCAGGTGTCCTGGCCGGCGGTGCTGCAGCTGCTGCGGGCGTTGCCGCTGTGGGCGGGCCTGGCCTGTTACGGGGTCAGCGTGGTGGTGTGGCTCGGGGCGTTGTCGCGCGTGCCGGTGAGCATCGCCTATCCCATGCTGTCCATCGGCTACGTGGTGAACCTGTTCCTGGCGGCGCTGCTGTTCGGCGAGACACTGTCGCTGCCGAAGCTGGCCGGAGTGGCGCTGATCTGCGCCGGCGTGATCGTGCTCGCGCGGGTACAACATTCATGAGCGAATCCCGGGATCCATGAGCAAACCTGAGTTCCTGCCGCTCACGCGGCCGACCATCGACGAGGCGACCATCCAGGGCGTGACGCAGGTGCTGCGCTCCGGCTGGATCACCTCCGGCCCGCAGGTGAAGGCTTTCGAGGCGCAGTTGTCGCAGCTGCTGGGCGGCCGCCCGGTGCGCGCGTTCAACTCGGGCACCGGCACCATGGAAGTGGCGTTGCGCATCGCGGGCGTGGGTCCCGGCGATGAGGTCATCACCACGCCGCTGTCATGGGTGGCGACCAGCAACGTGGTGCTGGCGGTGGGTGCGCGGCCGGTGTTCGTGGACATCGACCCCGTCAGCCGCAACATCGACCTGGCGCGCATCGAGGCGGCCATCACGCCGCGCACCCGGGCGCTGCTGCCGGTGGACCTGGCCGGCCTGCCGGTGGACCGGGAGCGCCTGTACGCCATCGCGCGCACGCACGGCCTGCGGGTGCTGGAGGATGCGGCGCAGTCCTTGGGCAGCCGGCACGGCGGCAGGCTGGTGGGGGAGACCGGGGACCTCGTGTCCTTCAGCTTCCATCCCAACAAGAACGTCACCAGCATCGAGGGCGGCTGCCTGGTGCTGAACGACGAGCGCGAGGCGTGCCTGGCGGAGCAGTATCGCCTGCAGGGCGTGGTGCGCACCGGCTTCGACGGCATGGAGGTCGAGGTCGCCGGCGGCAAGTTCAACCTGACCGATGTCGCGGCCCGCGTGGGCCTGGGGCAGTTGCCGCACCTCGAGGCTTTCAATGCGCGCCGCGCCGGGCTCGCGCGCCTGTACTTCAAGGAATTCGCCGCGCTGGGTGCCGCGGAGCTGGGCCTGGGGCTGCCGGTGGCGGACTTCACGAATTCGAACTGGCACATGTTCCAGGTCGTGCTGCCGGAGCAGCGGCTGTCGATCCGGCGCGCCGAGGTCATGGAACAGATGCATGCCGCGGGCATCGGCACCGGCGTGCACTACCCGGTCATCCACCTGTTCGCGCTGTACCGTGCGCAGGGCTGGAAACCGGGTGATTTCCCCCATGCCGAATACGCCGGGCGCAACATCCTGAGCCTGCCGCTGTTCCCCACGATGCAGGACGCGGATGTGTCGCGGGCGGCCGGAACGCTGATGCGGATTCTGGCGGCGGCGCGTATTTGAGAATTTTCAAATCCCATTCACGGGATATAGGGAGACGACGATGCGCATGATCCAGTCCATGATGGCCGCGGCGGTGATGGTGGTGGGCATGGCCGGGGTGGCCCAGGCGGATGCCACACCGAATCCGCAGCAGCAGAAGATGACGACCTGCAACGCGGACGCCAAGGCGAAGTCGCTGTCGGGCGCCGACCGCAAGGCGTTCATGAAGACCTGCCTGTCGGACGCGGGGGCGCCGGCGGCGAAATCGCTGACGCCGCAGCAGCAGAAGATGGTGGATTGCAACAAGGAGGCGAAGGGGAAGGCGCTGAAGGGCGCTGACCGCAAGGCCTTCATGTCCACCTGCCTGAAGGGCTGAGGCCACCGTGCCGAAGGGGTGGCACGCCTTCATGGCGGCCACCCCGCCCGCCCCGGCAATCGCCGCGCGCAGTACCCGATGGCCGGCCGGCTCTGAACTGCCTGCGCCGGGGGCTCCGCCGGCCCGGCTTGTGCCTCTCAGTGCCGCCGGGGCTTCAGCAGATAATCCTGCCGGTCCGCCGTCTGCAGGCGCACCTGCAGTGACTTGTCGCCCCGCGCGAGGGTGAGCGGCAGGTGCGAGCCGGCAGGGCCGGCGGCCCAGGCGCGGCGGAACAGGTCGGCGAGGCCGTGGACGGTCTGACCCTTGACCCGCAGCACGCGATCTCCCGGACGCACGCCCGCACGGTGCGCCGGGCCGTCGGGGGCCAGGCCGCCGATCACGAGGTCGCCGTCCTGCTCGGTGACATATACCCCCAGCCATGGGCGTGGCGGCGCACTGGAGCGCCCGTAGCGCAGCAGGTCATCGAAAATCGGCTCGAGGTGATCGATGGGAACGAACATGTTCGCGTCGTACTTTTCGCCGCCCGCCGATTCCTCGACCAGCTGCGAGCCCACGCCGAGGAGGTGGCCGTCATGGCCGAGCAGGGCGGTACCCCCCAGTTGCGGATGCGCCGGCGCGGTGAAAATGGCGTCTTCGAGCACGTACTCCCAGTAGCCGGCAAACTCGCGCCGGTCAGTGACCTGCGCGTTCAACGAATGCGGCAGGCCGCCATACCCGAGGATGAGGGCATTGTCCCCGGCGCGCAGGCCGTGGCTCGAGCCACGCGGCAGCGCCGGGACTCCCAGGCGCCCCAGCGGCATGACCAGGCCGAAGCCATACTGGGGATCGTAACCCACCACGTCCGCCGGCACGGCGTTGCCGTCATGGGTGGTGAGCCAGACCGTGCGTGCTTCTGCGATCAGGTAGCTGATGGTGAGCACCAGGGTGCCATCGTCGATGACGATACCGCTGCCGATGCGGGCGGTGTTCAGCAGGGGCGCGGTGAGCCCGCCCTCCGGAATCGCCGTGCGCACCAGAACCATGGACTGCAGCGCGGATTCAAGGTCGAAGGGAACCTGCTCCGGCCGCGGCCGGAGGGAGGCGGGAAAGGCCCAGTTGTTCGTGCTGCCCATTGCTGGCAGAGAATCTAACAGGTTCGCCTTGCAGCAAAAATTAAGGAACGTCAACGTTTCCCGTGATGCAATGCGGAAGCCGGCGGATGGCTTCGACTGCACCGTTGACAGGCGGCGCCCCCTATAATTGATGCACTGCCCATGCGGCAAACCTGTTTACGGAGCACCCGTCTTGAATACCCGCATTAACGCGCTTTCGTTTGTAGCAGCCGCCACGCTCCTGCTCGCCGGTGATGCACTGGCCCAGGCCCCCGCGGTAACCCCCGGTGCCGGTGTCAACCGGGCCTACATGGATCCCACTGTCCGGCCGCAGGACAGTATTTTCAATCATGCCAACGGCACCTGGCTCAAGAACACACAGATTCCCGCGGACCATGCCGCGCTCGGTGTGTTCAACGAGCTTTACGATCGTTCGCTGGATGAGTTGCGCGGCCTGATCGAGGCCGCGGCGCAGTCCAATGCCGCGCCCGGTTCCGAAGAACGCAAGATCGGCGATCTGTATGCAACCTTCATGGACGAGCCCGCGGTGGAGGCGGCCGGCCTGGGCAAGCTCAAGGGCGAACTGGCCGCCATCGACGCGGTGCAGTCGAAGGCTCAACTGGGCGCGCTGTTCGCGCACCTGGAACGCATCGGCGTGGACTTCCCGTACGGCCTGGGCGTGGGGCTGGATGCCCGCGACAGCACCCGTTATGCGGTGGGCCTGGACCAGAGCGGCCTGGAACTGCCGGATCGGGATTACTACCTGAAGGCGGATGACAAGCGCCTGGCGGACATCAAGGCCAAGTACCAGCAGCACATCGCGAAGATGCTCGGCCTGGCCGACATCGCCGATGCCGATGCGCAGGCGAAAGCCATCGTGGCGCTGGAGACGAAGATCGCCCAGGCCTCGTGGACCAAGGTCGAGTTGCGCGACCCGGTGAAGACCTACAACAAGGTCCTGGTCGCGGATCTCGGCAAGCTGACCCCGGGCTATGACTGGAAGTCGTACCTCAACGGCGCCGGCGTGGCCGGCAAGGTGGACTACGTCATCGTCGGCGAGCCCAGCTACTTCAAGAGCCTCGCCAACCTGCTCAAGGACACCCCGCTGCCGCTGTGGAAGAGCTATCTCAAGTGGCAGCTGCTGCACTCCTACGCGCCGTACCTGTCCAAGGCGTTCGTGGACGAGAACTTCGCGTTCTTCGGCACCACGCTGCGCGGCCAGCCGGCGCAGTCGCCGCGCTGGAAGCGGGGCATCGGCCTGGTCGAGGGCTCGATCGGCTTCGGCCTGGGCAAGCTGTACGTCGCGAAGTATTTCCCGCCGGCCACCAAGGCTCGCATGCAGGCCCTGGTGGACAACCTGCTGACCACCTACCGCCAGGACATCCAGACGCTGGACTGGATGGGGCCCGCGACCCGCAGGCAGGCGCTGGAGAAGCTGGCGAAGATCAACAAGAAGATCGGGTACCCTGAAAAGTGGCGCGACTATTCCGGCCTCGAGGTGGTGCGCGGCGACCTCGTCGGTGACGTCATGCGTTCGCGGGGCTTCCAGCAGGACTATCACCTGAACAAGCTGGGCAAGCCCGTCGATCACTCCGAGTGGGACATGACCCCGCAGACGATCAACGCCTACTATGACCCGGCCATGAACGAGATCGTGTTCCCGGCCGCCATCCTGCAGCCGCCGTTCTTCGACCCCAAGGTGGATGACGCCGCCAACTACGGCTCGATCGGCGCGGTGATCGGCCATGAGATCAGCCATGGCTTCGACGACCAGGGCAGCCAGTACGATGCCAACGGCAACCTGCGGGATTGGTGGACCAAGGACGATCACCAGAAGTTCGCGGCCAAGACCGCGGCGCTGGTGGCGCAGTACGACGCCTTCGAGGCGATCCCGGGTTACCACGTGAACGGCAAGCTGACCCTGGGCGAGAACATCGCCGACAACTCCGGGCTCGCCATCGCCTACAAGGCCTGGAAGCTGTCGCTGGGCGGCAAGCCCTCGCCGATGATCGACGGCTGGAGCGGGGATCAGCGGTTCTTCCTGTCCTTCGCCCAGACCTGGCGCGGCAAGACCCGGGAGAATGCCCTGATCGAGCAGCTCAAGAGCGATCCGCATTCCCCGGACGATGCCCGCGGCACCTTGCCGGTGCGCAACCAGAACCCGTTCTACAGCGCCTTCGGCGTCAAGCCCGGTGACGGCATGTACCTGCCGCCCGACAAGCGCGTGCAGATCTGGTAGGCCGCGGCAGTAAAGAAGGATCCTGAATGAAAACCTGCAACACGATTGCGGCGGCCGTCCTGGCCGCCGCCTGCGGCATTGCCATGCCGTCGTTCGGCGCCGCGCCGGTCTCGGGCATCACCCGTGCCTACATGGACACGAGTGTCCGGCCGCAGGACGACATCTACCTGTACGCCAACGGCAGATGGCTCAAGGACACCGTCATTCCTTCCGACCATGCCCGCGCCGGGGCCTTCGACGAACTCAGTGACCGCGCGCTCGACGACCTGCGCGGCCTGGTTGAGGCCGCGGCGGAATCCCACGCCGCCTCCGGCACCGACGAGCGCAAGATCGGTGACCTGTACGCGACGTTCATGGACGAGGCCGCGGTGGAAGCCGCCGGCCTGGGCGGCCTCGGGGGTGAACTCGCGGCCATCGATGGCTTGAAGTCCAAGGATGGGCTGCCGGCCCTGTTCGCGCGGCTGGATCGCCTGGGTGTCGACTATCCCTATGCCCTGGGAGTGGGACTCGACGCCCGGGACAGCACCCGTTACGCGGTGGGCCTGGACCAGAGCGGCCTGGGCCTGCCGGACCGCGACTATTACCTGAAGGCGGACGACAAGTACCTGGCGCAGATCAAGGCAAAGTACCAGCAGCATGTGGCGAAAATGCTGGCGCTTGCGGGCAGTGCCGATGCTGAAAGCCAGGCCGCCGCCATCGTGCGGCTCGAAACGAAGATCGCCCAGGCGTCCTGGACCAAGGTCGAACTGCGCGACCCGGTGAAGACCTACAACAAGACCGCGTTTGCGGACCTCGACGCATTGACGCCCGGGTTCAGCTGGAAGCCCTACCTCGACGGCGCCGGCGTCGCCAACAAGGTGGACTACGCCATCGTTGGCGAGCCCGGGTATTTCAAGGCCCTGGCGCAACTGCTGCAGGACACGCCGCTGGCGGTGTGGAAGAGCTACCTCAAGTGGCAGCTGCTGCATGCCTATGCGCCGTATCTTCCCAAGGCCTTCGTGGATGAGAACTTCGCATTCTACGGCACCACGCTGCGGGGCACCCCGGCGCAGCTGCCGCGCTGGAAGCGCGGCGTGGCGCTGGTCGAGCACTCCATCGGCTTCGGGCTGGGCCGCCTGTACGTGGCGAAGTATTTCCCGCCGCAGATGAAGGCGCGGATGCAGACGCTGGTGCAGAACCTGATCGCCGCCTACCGCCTGGACATCCAGGCGCTGGCATGGATGGGGCCGCAGACGCGCACGCAGGCGCTGGAAAAGCTCTCGCTGCTGATGGTGAAGATCGGTTATCCGGACAGGTGGCGTGACTACGGCGGGCTGAGCATCACCCGTGGTGATCTCATCGGCAGTGTCATCAACGCCCGCGGCTTCGCCCATGACTACCAGACCGGCAAGCTCGGCAGACCGGTGGATCGCAGCGAGTGGGACATGACCCCGCAGACGGTCAACGCCTACTACGATCCGACCATGAACGAGATCGTGTTCCCGGCCGCCATCCTGCAGCCGCCGTTCTTCAATGCCGACGCGGACGATGCGGCCAACTACGGCGGCATCGGCGTGGTCATCGGCCACGAGATCGGCCATGGCTTCGACGACCAGGGCAGCCAGTTCGACGCCCACGGCAACCTGCGGGACTGGTGGACCGCGGAGGATCACCGCAAGTTCAAGGCCAGGACCGCGGCGCTGGTGGCCCAGTACGATGCCTTCGAGGCGTTGCCGGGCTACCACGTGAACGGCAACCTGACCCTGGGCGAGAACATCGGCGACAACTCCGGCATGGCCATCGCCCACAAGGCCTGGCTGATGTCGCTGGGCGGCAGAGCTTCGCCGGTGATCGACGGGTTCACCGGGGAGCAGCGCTTCTTCCTCGCCATGGCCCAGATCTGGCGCGGCAAGATGCGCGAGAACACGCAGATCGAGCGCCTGAAGACCGATCCGCATTCGCCCATGGCGGCGCGCGGGACACTGCCGCTGCTGAACCAGCCGGCGTTCTACGCCGCCTTCGGGGTCAAGCCCGGGGATCGCATGTACGTGCCGCCCGACAGGCGTGTGCAGATCTGGTAGGGCCGGGCTGTGATTAATCCCAGCGGGCCGGGGATTAGTCGCAGCGCTTGATTGGTTAGCATCCTCGGGATAAACCCCGAGGATGCTCCATGCCGGACCCCGCAATGCCGCCCGCATTCGATACCCGCAAACGGGCCTGGTCCGCCGCCAGCCAGTCGCGTGTACTGGCGGGAGCGGTGGTCATCGCGCTGGTGGTGGTGTCGGTCTGGTCCGGCCATGGCCGCAGCGATGCCGCGGGCACGGGCGCCGCACCGGTGCCACCGCTGCCGCCGGGAACGTTCCGTCCCACGCCGGACCAGTTCAAAACCCTCACCATCGGCACCGTCGGTGAACAGGACTTCCAGCAGCTGACGGTCACCGATGGCAGCATCGCGCTCAATGGTGACCTGACCACACCGGTGTATTCACCGTACTCCGGCCGCGTGACCCGGGTGATCGCGCGCCCCGGTGACGCACTCCAGCGCGGTGCGCCGCTGGCCGAGATCGATGCCGCGGAGTTCGTGCAGGGCCAGAACGATCTGCTCGCCGCCGCCGCGCAGGCGAGGCTGGCGAAGATCAGCGAGGCGCGCAAGCAGGCGCTGTATGAAGCCAGGGGCGGCAGCCTCCAGGATTGGCAGCAGGCCCAGGCCGATCTCGCCACGGCGGACGTGGCGCTGAAGGCGGCGCGCGGCCGGCTGCGCATCCTCGGGCGTACCGACGCGCAGATCGATGCGCTGGCATCGGGGCGGAAAATCGATGCCGGCGCGGTGCTGCAGGCGCCGATCGGCGGCGTGGTCGTCGACCGTGAAGTTGGTCCCGGGCAGTACGTGCAGGCGGGCTCGGGCACGGCGCTGTATACGCTGGCGGATCTCTCCAGCGTCTGGCTGGTGGCGAACGTGCGCGAGGAGGATGCGCCGCTGGTCCGCAAGGGACAGCCGGTGGAGGTGACGGTCGGCGCATTCCCTGGCCGGGTGTTCCGAGCCCGCATCAGCTACGTCGCCGCCACCCTCGATCCCGCCACCCACCGCCTGCCGGTGCGGGCGGAAATCCCGAATCCGGACGGCGCGCTGAAGCCCGCCATGTTCGCCAGCTTCCGCATCATCGGCGCCGGCGGCATGCGTTCGGTCGCGGTGCCGGAATCGGCCGTCGTGTACGACGGGCCGGACGCGCACGTCTGGGTCGTCGCGGGGCAGGGCGCCGCCGCCGCGATCGGCCTGCGCGCCATCAAGGCGGGCCGCACCCAGGCGGGAATGGTCCAGGTGCTTGCCGGACTGCAGGCCGGCGAGCGGGTGGTGATCCGCGGCAGCCTGTTCATCGACCGCGCAGTCACCGGCGGTTGAGCATGAACGCCATCGTCAGATTCGCGCTGCGCCAGCGCGTGCTGGTGGTTGCGCTGCTGGTGCTGACGCTGGCCGCGGGCATCGCCAGCTTCATGCAGCTGAACATCGAGGCCTACCCGGACCCGGTGCCGCCGCTGGTGGACATCGTCACCCAGAGTTCGGGACAGTCGGCGGAGGAGATCGAGCGCTACATCACGATCCCGATCGAAATCCAGATGGCCGGCATCCCGAACGTGCAGGTGGTGCGCACCATCTCGCTGTTTGGCCTGTCGGACGTCAAGGTGCAGTTCACCTATGACTTCAGCTACGAGCAGGCCGAGCAGTGGGTCATCAACCGGCTGTCGCAGCTCTCCCCGCTGCCCAATGGCGCGCAGCCGCAGATCTCCCCCACCAGTCCGGTCGGCGAAATCTTCCGCTACCAGGTCAAGGGTCCGCCCGGCTATGCGGTGACCGACCTGAAGACCCTGCAGGACTGGGTGCTGGAGCGGCGCTTCAAGGCGGTGCCGGGTGTCATCGATGTCACCGGCTGGGGCGGCAAGACCAAGACCTTCGAGATCGCCATCGACCAGAACCGCCTGGTGCACTACGGCCTGTCCATCCCGCAGGTGCTGCAGGCCATCGGCAACGCCAACATCAATGTCGGCGGCCAGACGGTGAGCATCGGTCCGCAGGCGGTCGTGGTGCGCGGCATCGGCCTGATCCACTCGATCGACGACGTCCGCCATGTCCTGCTCTCCGCCAGCCAGGGCGCGCCCCTGTACCTGTCCGATATCGCGACCGTGCAGGTGGGCAGCGAGCCGCGGCTGGGCATCGCCGGCCACGACAATGACGATGACATCGTCCAGGGCATCGTGCTGATGCGGCGCGGCGCCAGGAGCGTGCCCACCATCAGGCGGGTGGAAGCCGAGGTCGGGCGCATCAACGGTTCCGGCATCCTGCCGCCGGGGGTGCACATCGAGCGCATCTATGACCGCAGCGACCTGATCCAGGTCACGACCCGTACCGTGCTGCACAACATGGTCGCGGGCGTGCTGCTGATCTTCATCCTGCAGTGGCTGTTCCTGGGGAACCTGCGCAGCGCGTTCATCGTGGCCATGACCATCCCCTTCGCGCTGTCGTTCGCCATCGGGCTCATGGTGCTGAGGGGTGAATCCGCCAACCTGCTGTCCGTCGGCGCCATCGATTTCGGCCTGGTGGTGGACGCCACGGTCATCATGGTGGAGAACATCTTCCGCCACCTGGGGCATCCCAGCGCGCACCAGGGCCTGGGCGCCACGCGCCTCGACCGCATCCGGGTGCCGGACGGCTTCCGCGGCAAGCTGTCGCTGATCGCGACCGCCGCCGCCGAGGTCAGCCAGTCGATCTTCTTCGCCGCCGCCATCATCATCGCCGGCTTCGTGCCGCTGTTCACGATGTCGGGCATCGAGGGCCATATCTTCGGCCCCATGGCCAAGACCTACGCCTATGCCATCGCCGGCGGCCTGCTGGCGACCTTCACCGTGGCACCGGCGCTGGCGGCGCTGCTGTTTCCGTCCAAGGTCGGGGAAGAGGACACGCTGCTCATCCGCGTGCTGCGCCGGGTCTACGACCCGGTGCTGGAGTTCGTGGTCGCCAACCGCATGCTGACCTTCGGCGGGACGGCGCTGCTGCTGGCAGTGACGGCGCTGGCCGTGCACTCCCTGGGGCTCGAATTCCTGCCCAAGCTCGAAGAGGGGAACATGTGGATCCGCGCCACCTTCCCGACCTCGATCTCGCTGGAGGAAGCCAACGGCTACGTCAACCGCATGCGCAGGATCATCGCCGGCTATCCGGAGGTCGCGACCGTCGTGTCGCAGCATGGCCGCCCCGATGACGGCACCGACGCCACCGGGTTCTTCAATGCGGAGTTCTTCGTGCCGCTGAAGCCGTTCGACGCCTGGCCCCGCGGGGTCGACAAGGCGTCGCTGACGCGGCAGATGACGCAGCGGCTGACGCAGCAGTTCCCGGGCGTGGATTTCAACTTCTCGCAGTATATCGAGGACAACGTCGAGGAGGCGGCCTCCGGCGTGAAGGGCGAGAACTCGGTGAAGATATTCGGTCCGGATCTCGGGGTGCTGGAGCAGACCGCCAACAGGATGGCGGCCGTCATGGCCACGGTGCCGGGCATCACGGACCTGGCCGTGCTGCGCTCGCTGGGGCAGCCCACGATCCGCATCGACGTGGATCGTAAGCGCGCGGCCCGCTACGGCCTGGCGCCGGGTGACGTCAACGCTGTGGTGCAGGCCGCCATCGGCGGCCAGAGTCCGGGTGATGTCTATGAAGAGGGCAGTGACCGGCACTTTCCGATGATCGTGCGCCTGGCCGCCGGCTACCGCGACAACCTGGATGCGATCCGTCGCATCCCGGTCCTGGCACAGAACCCCGCTGGCAACGGGGTGGTGGCGGTGCCGCTGGCGGACGTGGCGGACGTGCACCTGACATCGGGCGCGTCCTTCATCTACCGCGAACAGCAGGAACGCTACGTGCCGATCAAGTTCAGCGTCCGGGGCCGCGACCTCGGCGGCGCGGTGCTGGAGGCGCAGCAGAAGATCGCGCGGCAGGTGAGCCTGCCGGGTGGCTACCACCTGGACTGGGTCGGCGAGTTCGGCAACCTGCAGGAGGCCATCGGCCGCCTGGAGATCGTGGTGCCGCTGGCCATCATGCTGATCTGCCTGCTGCTGTTCATCAACTTCGGCAACCTGACGGATGTGCTGCTGGCGGCGAGCGTGATCCCCATGGCGCTCATCGGCGGCATCTTCGCGTTGTTCCTCACCGGCACGCCATTCAGCGTGTCCGCCGCCATCGGCTTCGTGGCGCTGTTCGGCATCGCCGCCATGGACGGCATCCTCATGATCTCGTACTACAACCTGAGCCTGGAGTCCGGAATGGACCGCATGAATGCCATCGTGCACACCTGCCGCACGCAGCTGCGGCCGGTGATGATGACCTGCATCGTGGCCTGTGTCGGCCTGCTGCCGGCCGCGGTGTCCACAGGTATCGGCTCGCAGGTGCAGAAGCCACTGGCGCTGGTGGTGGTCGGCGGCATGCTGCTGGCGCCGGTGCTCATCATGCTGGTGCTGCCGGTGCTGATCCTGACGTTCTCACGCCGCCGGGCCACGCCTGTGGATGCGGATCATGCGTGATCCGCGGCAGCCGTTGAACACAGTCCTGCGCCTCGGCTGCCTGCTCACGGCCGCCGGGTTGCTGGCCGCCTGTACCGTGGGGCCGGACTTCCATCGGCCCGCGCCACCCAAGGTCGGCTCCTATCTGCCTGGTGCGGTCCCCGCCGGGGCCGGTGGAACCGCACCGGACAATGTTCCGCAGCGTTTCCTGGCGGACGGTGACATTCCGGAACAGTGGTGGCAGGCCTATCACTCGCCGGAACTGGACGGCCTGGTGGCCGAGGCGCTCCAGGCCAACCCGGACCTGGCGGCGGCCAAGGCCACCTTGCGCCAGGTCGGGGAAATGGCGGCTGCGCAGCGCGGTGGCTACTTCCCGCAGCTGCAGGGCAGCTTCGATGCCAGCCGCCAGCTGAATGCCACCGGCGTGCTGTCGCCGACCCTGGGTTCCGGTGAGCCGCTGTTCAACCTGTTCACGCCGCAGCTGGCGGTCTCATTCGTGCCGGACCTGTTCGGCGGCAACCGCCGCCAGGTGGAGTCACTGCTGGCGCAGGCGGACGCCGACCGTTTTGAGCTGGATGCCACCTATCTCACGCTGGTCAACAACGTGATCGCAGCGGTGGTGCAGGTGACCGCGCTGCAGGAACAGGTGCATGAGGCCGGGCGCGTGGTGTCGCTGGCCGGTGACGCGCTGGCGGTGATGCGCCATTCCGAGAGCCTGGGCGCGGTTTCAGGCGCGGATGTGGCACTGCAGGAGACAGCGCTGGCACAGGCGCAGCAGGCGCTGCCGCCGCTGCGGCACCAGCTCGAGGTGCAGCGCCATCAGCTGGCGGTGCTGCTGGGACGCCTGCCCGCGGATGTCCCGACCCTTGTGACGCGGCTCGATGACCTCGCACTGCCGACGGACATCCCCCTGGGCGTGCCGTCGAGGCTGGTGGAGCGCAGGCCGGATGTGCTGGCCGCGGAAGCCCAGCTGCATGCGGCCACGGCGCAGGTCGGCGTCAGCATCGCGGACCTGCTGCCGCAGCTGACGATCACCGGCGGCACCGGCAGTGTCGCGACGCAGATGTCGGACCTGTTCCGCGCGGGCACCGGTTTCTGGAGTGTCGGTGGGTCCTTGAGCCAGACGCTGTTCGCGGGCGGAACGCTGTGGCACCGGAAGAAGGCGGCCGATGCGGCGCTGGATGCCGCCGGGGCCACCTACCGGGCCACCGTGCTGACGGCTTTCCAGAACGTGGCGGACTGCCTGCATGCGTTGATCACGGATGCCGCCGCCCTCGAGGCCGCATCGAGGGCGGCCGGCGCCGCCCAGACCAGCCTGGACATCACCCGCCGGCAGCTCGACCTGGGTGCTGTCGATGGGCTTGCCCTGATGCTGGCCGAGCAGAGTGACCTGCAGGCCCGCATCACCCTGGTACAGGCGCGGGCCAGCCGGCTGGCCGATACGGCCGCCCTGTACCAGGCGCTGGGTGGCCGGCTGGCCTATTGAGGGCGCTGGCTCAGGTCCCGAGGGAGGGCACGGACGCGGTCCGGCGTGGCAGTCGTATGGTGAAGATCGATCCGGCCTCTTCGAGGCTTTCAACCCCGACCGTGCCGCCGTGCAGTTCCACCGTCATCTTCACCATGTGCAGGCCCACGCCGCTGCCGGGTACGCGGCCGGCGTTGCTGCCGCGGAAGAAGCGTTCAAACAGGCGTGAGCGGTCCTTGTCGGCGATGCCGATGCCCTGGTCGCGTACGGCGATGATCCAGTCGTGCGCGCCATCAGCGCGGGACTGCACTGCCACGCGGCTGCCGGCGGGTGAGTACTTGAGGGCGTTGGACACCAGGTTGCTCACCGCTGCGAACAGCAGCCGCGGGTCGCCCGTGGCGGTTTCCGGTGCGCCGTCGAGATGTTCCTCGATCACGGCGTCGGGTGTGGTGTCGCGGTGCAGCTGGCAGACCTCGTGCAGCAGCGCGGCGGGCCGGAACTCCACCGGCTGGAAGGTCATCGCGCCGTCGAACAGCCGCGAGGCGTCGAGCAGGCTGTCCATGATGCCGGTCAGGCGCTGCACGGCGCCGCGGATGCGGCCGGCGCGTCCGGCCAGGTCGGCGGGCTCGACCCGCTCCCGCATCTTGATCAGGCGCTGTGCCTGGGCGTCGATCACCATCAGCGGCGTGCGGAACTCGTGTGAGGTGACGGTCACGAAATTACGTTGCCGTGCGGTGAGCTGCTTTTCCTTCTCCAGGGCGTCTTCGAGCGCCGCGGCCTGTTCGAGCAGCCGGTGCTGGCTGCCGGCCAGCGCGATGGCGTTGTCGCGGAACACGGCAACGGAGCGGGCCATCGCGCCGATCTCGTCCTCGCGCTGGGTGTAGGGGATGGCCGCCGAGGTATCGTGTGCCGCCAGCAGCTCCATGCGCCGGGCCAGCGCCAGCATCGGCCCGGAAACCCACCAGGTAATGTAGATGATGGTGGCGGTGACCAGGCAGGCGACCACGGCCACCGCCGCGATGATCAGGCGCCGGGCACGGCGATAGGTGTCGTCGGCGCGCAGGCTGGCCTCGCGGGCACGGGCCACGGTGCTGTCGGTCAGGTTGCCCAGGACGTCGCTCGACCTGTCGAAGGCATGGCGCGAGTCCGTCATGTAAAGCACGGTGGCTTCGCTTTGCCGGCCCGCCTGCGACAGCGCCACCACCTGGCGCGCCAGCACCTGGTAGGCGGACCAGGCCTGGGCAAACCGGATGTAGGTGTTCTGTTCGGCAGGGTCGTGGGGCAGTGCCTCGTATTCCCGCTGCGCCCGGCGCAGCCGGGCATCGAGCCCGGCCAGGTCCTGTGCACCCGCCGCCAGTTCCCGCGGCGTGCGCGACAGCAGGTAGGTGCCTTCGCCGGCGCGGTAGTCGGACATGTAGTTGTTGAGGTCGCCCAGCAGACGGGTGTCCTGCAGCCAGCGGCTGCGGATTTCCTCGGACACGCGGTTGACGTCGCCCAGGCGCGCGATGCCGAACGCCCCCAGCAGCACGGCCTGCACCAGCAGCAGCAGTGAGGCGGCCGACAGCAGCAGGCGGATGGAACGGCGCCATACGGCGGGCGTCCGGGCGGGGATCACGGCCGGATCAATCCCAGGGAGGTGGCCTTGACGGCGGCCTCGATGCGGCTCGCGGCTTCGAGCTTGCGGCAGGCGTTCTCGATGTGGAAGTCGATGGTGCGCTTGGCCAGGCCGAGGACTTCGGCGATTTCGGCCGAGGTCCGGCCGCGGGCGGACAGGGTAAGGGTCTCGATCTCGCGCGGATTGAGGTCCACCAGCCGTGACCACACCTCGCTGCGCGCGACCTTGGCCAGGCGTGCCTCGATGATGATCGCCAGGATGTCGAAGTCGATGGGCTTGGTGACGAAGTCGTCCGCGCCCAGGCGACGGCCCCGCAGTTCCGTGTCGCGGTCCGCCTGCGCGGTCAGGAAGATGAACGGCACGGACTGCAGCTGGGGTCCACGTGCCACCACCTGTTCGAGCACGTCGAAGCCGTTGAGGCGGGGCATGCCGATGTCACACAGCACCAGTGCCGGCGGGGTCTTGATCAGCGCTTCAAGGCCGGCCCGGCCGTCCAGCGCCACGGTGACCGAGTAGCCGCGCTCCTCCAGGTCCTCGGCGATCAGCGCCGCGGTTTCCGGGTCGTCCTCGATGCACAGGATACGCTTTTCGGCCTGGCTCATGACTCGGAGTATCACTAACCCTCCATTAACGTTCAATAAACGTTGATCGAACTGTTATTTCCGCGCGGTTTTCCGCGCGCTGTGGTATTCCACGACCGGATGTCGATGAGCAGGAAGCAAGCCGGGAAGACCGGGCGTTCGATCCGCAGAGCGGCGTGGAGCGCACTGGCACTGGCGGGAAGCCCCCTGTGGGGCGCCGCGGCCCCCGGTGTGCCGGCGGGCACCGTGGCAACCCCGGCATTGAATGACAATACCGAGCCGCCGCTGCAGGAGGTCAGGGTGACCGCCCAGCGCCTGAGCCTGATCGGCAGGGCGCAGACCGCCAGCGAGGGTGTGGTGGTGAATGACGAACTCACCCTGACGCCCGCGTACCGCCCGGCCCAGGTGCTGGAGACCGTGCCCGGTCTGGATGTCACGATCCACAGCGGTGAGGGCAAGGCCAACCAGTACCTGATGCGCGGTTACAACCTGGACCATGGGACGGACCTGGCGGTTTTCGTGGATGGCATGCCTGTGAATGAGCCCACGCATGCCCATGGTCAGGGCTATGCCGATGCCAACTTCGTGATCCCGGAGCTTGCGACCGATGTGAGCTTCACCAAGGGCACCTACTACGCCGACGAGGGCGACTTCGCCTCCGTGGGTTCAGTGCACATCAACTATCTCGACACGATGCCCACCCGGGTGTCCGCCACCGTCGGCACCCTGGGTTTTCAGCGTCTCCTGTTCGCAGGCTCCACGGCGGCAGCAGGCGGCGGACTGCTCGGCGCCCTGGAGCTTCAGCACTATGACGGTCCCTGGACCACGCCCGGGGACCAGCGCAAGGTGAACGGGGTCCTGCGGTTCAGCAAGGGGGATGCCGCGGCGGGCTTTTCGGTGACCGCCATGTTCTACCACGACACCTGGAACGCGCAGACGGACCAGCCGCAACGCGCCTTGACTGCGGGGCTGATTCCCTCGGTCTACGGCATCCTGGACCCCAGTGACGCGGGCTATGCCCAGCGGGCCAGCCTGTCGGCCCTGTTTCACGAGGCCGTGGGGTCCGGAGAGCTGACCGCCAATGCCTACCTCATCAGCAACCGCCTGTACCTGTGGAATGACTTCACGCACCTGCTGGTGGACCCGGTCAATGGTGACCAGGAACAGCAGCATGAGGATCGGCTGACGCTGGGTGGGGACAGCGGGTATGGCTGGAGCACACCGCTCCTGGGCGTGGACACGGACTGGAAGGCCGGGTTGCATGCGCGTTTCGATTACAACGACGTGTCGCGCCTGCCCAGCATGCACCGCGTGGCGTTGACGGCAGAACAACTGGCGGCGGTGGACTATCCCGCGGACTTTTCCGAACACGACAAAATCCACCTGGGCAGCGTGGCGGCTTATTTCGAGGCCACCTCGCACTGGACGGAATCGTTCCGCTCGGTGCTGGGGTTCCGCGAGGACTACATGTATGGCATCGACAGCGGCACCAACCGCGGCTCCGCATCGGCGCCGTTGGCCGCGCCGAAGCTCAGCCTGATCTACCGCCTCAACGACACCACCGAGTTTTACGCCAGCGGCGGCCGTGGCTTCCACAGCGACGACCTGCGCGGCGTCGACCAGGCGCGCAGCGAGGGCGTCTCCGGTGCACCCCTGATGGCCAGCCAGACCGGCGAGGAGGTGGGATTGCGCAAGAGCCTGCTGGACAAGCGCGTGTCCGTCACCCTGGCGGTCTACAACCTGCTGGCGGATTCGGAGACCACCTATGATCCGGATGTCGGGCAGGATGCCGCCGGTCCAGGCAGTCATCGCACCGGCTACGAGGCCAACCTCACCTGGCAGGTCGCGCGCTGGCTGGAGCTCTACGGCAGCTACTCCGGTGACCGCGCGCGCTATACCTCCGCTTATGATGATGGTACCGGGCACGTGGGCAGATACCTGCCGAATGCGCCTTTTGCCACGGGATCCTTCAACGCTTATATCCGCGACCTGGGTCCCTGGAGCGGCGGTATCGCCTACCGCTACCTCGGTGCGTTCCCGCTGACCTCGGGTCCCTGTTCAGATGCCGCGGTCCAGGCGGACTTTCCGGGCCTGCACAGTTGCGCGCAGGCGCCGACGCGCCCGGGCCAGGTGTTCGGTTCCGGCTACGGTGAATGGAGCGCAGACGTCCACTATGCCCTCGGCTCCGGTTGGAGTGTGAGCCTGGCCGGTTTCAACCTGCTCAACAAGCAAGCCAACGCCATGGAGTACTACTACGTCGATCGCCTGGCCGGCGAACCGGCGTATGGCGCCGCGGACCTGCACTTTCATCCGCTGGAGCCGATCTCCGGGCGGCTCACCGTTTCCAAGGTCTTTTGACGCGCCTGGATTCGCCGGTGGGTAGAATCTGCCCCACGATGTCCCTGTCCATATTCGATATTTTCAAAATCGGCATCGGGCCTTCCAGTTCCCACACCATGGGGCCGATGCAGGCGGGAAGGCAGTTCGCGCTGTCGCTGGAAAGCGCGGGCTGCCTCGAGGTTACGCGCCAGGTGGCGGTGCGCCTGTACGGTTCACTGGCACTGACCGGCATGGGCCATGGCACGGACCGCGCGGTGCTCGCGGGGCTGATGGGTGCGGAGCCACGCAGCGTCGATCCGGACCAGATGCAGGCGGCGGTGAAGCAGGTGCGTGCCACCGGGCTCCTGAAGCTCCTGGGCCGGCACGAAATCGCCTTCGATGAGCCTTTGCAGCTGCTGTTCATGCGGGCCGAGCGTCTGCCGCGCCATACCAATGGCATGCGCTTCACGGCCCTGGGCGCCGACGGCGGGGTGCTGCTGCAGCAGGACTACTACTCCCTGGGCGGGGGCTTCATCGTGCGCGGGGATGAACCGGAGGCGCGGGACGCCGATCACGGGGAGCCCCCATATGTCTTCGATTCCGGCGACTCCATGCTGGAGATCTGCCGTGAGCATGGCCTGGAACTGTTCGAGCTGGTGCTGGCCAACGAACGCACCTGGCGCAGTGATGCGCAAATCCAGGCCGGCCTGCTGACGCTGTGGCACACCATGCAGGCGTGCGTGGCGCGGGGCTTCAGGCAGACCGGCGTGCTGCCGGGCGTGCTCAAGGTGCGGCGGCGCGCACCCAGGCTGCACCGGCTGCTGACCGAGGGCGGCGCGGGTTCCGCGGCGCTGGCCGCGATGGACTGGGTCAACGCCTGGGCGCTGGCCGTGAACGAGGAAAACGCCGCGGGTGGCCGTGTCGTGACGGCGCCCACCAACGGGGCGGCCGGCATCATTCCGGCAGTGCTGCACTTCTACCAGCGCTTTGAGACCGGCGCGGGCGAGGAGGGCGTCATGCGCTTCCTGCTCACCGCGGGCGCCATCGGCATGCTGTACAAGCGCAATGCCTCGATTTCCGGCGCCGAAATGGGCTGTCAGGGCGAGGTGGGGGTGGCCTGCTCCATGGCGGCGGCGGGGTTGGTGGCGGCGCTGCACGGCACCAATGAGCAGATCGAGAACGCCGCCGAAATCGGCATGGAACACAACCTCGGCCTGACCTGCGATCCGGTCGCCGGCCTGGTGCAGATCCCCTGCATCGAGCGCAACGCCATGGGCGCGGTCAAGGCCATCAATGCCGCCCGCCTGGCCATGCAGGGTGACGGCAGCCACAAGGTCTCGCTGGACCAGGTGATCGCCACCATGCGCCAGACCGGCAACGACATGTCCGCCATCTACAAGGAAACCTCACAGGGAGGACTTGCCGTCAATGTCCCGGATTGCTGATACGGAGCCCGCGGATCCCTTTGTCTGGCTGGAGGACGTCGAGGGTGAGCAGGCGCTGGCCTGGGTGCGTGCGCAGAACGAGCGTTCGCTGGCCGAGCTTACGGCCGATCCCCGCTATGCGGCCAACTACGGCCGCGCGCTGGCCATTGTCGAGGACCGCAGCCGGATTCCCTATGGCCGCCTGCGCGGTGGTTTCATCTACAACTTCTGGCAGGACCAGGACCATGTGCGCGGCATCTGGCGGCGTGCACGGCTCGAGTCCTATGAAACGCCACAGCCGCAATGGGAAGTGCTGCTGGATGTCGACCAGCTGGCCGCCGCCGAGGGGCGCAACTGGGTGTTCAAGGGCGCGCTGGCGCTGCCCCCGGCAGGGGAGCGCTGCCTGATCACCCTCTCCGACGGTGGCAAGGACGCAAGCGAGGTGCGTGAATTCGACGTCGCGGCGCGCGCTTTCGTCACGGATGGATTCCACCTGCCCGAAGCCAAGTCGCAGGTGGCCTGGCAGGACCACGACACGCTGCTGGTGGCCACCGACTGGGGAGCGGGTTCGCTCACCGAATCCGGTTATCCGTACATCATCAAGGCGTGGCGGCGCGGCGAGCCGTTGGCCGCGGCGCGCGAGGTGTTCCGCGGGCGGCCGCAGGATGTCCTGGCCAGCCCGGGCAGTCTCGAAGGCGACGGTGGCGAGCGGTTGCTGGTCGCAATCGCGGCGCGTACTTTTTTCACCACGCAGTACAGCGTCATCGCCGCCGATGGCTCGCTGGCGCGGATCACGGCGCCGGACAAGGCGGACCTGGTGGGGTTGTACCAGGGGCAGCTGCTGCTGCGGATCAAGCAGGACTGGACGCTGGACGGGCACACATGGCGCAGCGGCGCGTTGCTGTCGATGCCCGTTACAGATGCCACCGCGGCCACACCGGCCGTGCGCGAAGTGCTGGCGCCCGGACCGCGTGCGACCATCGAGGACGTGGCGGTCAGCGCCGATGGCGTGCTGGTGGCGTTGTATGCCGATGTCCGCGGCCGCGTCATGCGCCTGACCCTTGAGGATGGCAGCTGGCACAGCACGCTCATGCCGCTGCCGGACAACGGCGCCGTGGCCATCGTCACCGCCCACGAAGCCAGTGGTCTGGCGCAGGTGTCGTACGAGAATTTCCTGACGCCCGCGACGCTGTACAGGCTGGACGTGGCGCAGGCGGCGGTGCGCCCCATCAAGAGCCTGCCGCCGAAGTTCGATGCCAGCCGCTGCGTCGTCGAACAGCTCGAGACGGTGTCACGCGATGGCACCCGCGTGCCGTACTTCGTGGTGCGGCCGAAGGACCTGCCCGCCGACGGCCGGGCACCCACGCTGCTGTACGCCTATGGAGGCTTCGAGGTCTCCATGCTGCCGGGGTACTCCGGGATCATCGGCCAGTTGTGGCTGGCGCAGGGAGGGGTCTACGTCCTTGCCAACATCCGGGGCGGCGGCGAGTTCGGGCCGGCCTGGCACGAGGCGGGCCTGAAGACCCGGCGGCAGGCCGTGTATGACGACTTCATCGCCGTGGCGGAGGACCTGGTGGCGCGCGGCATCACCTCCCCCCGGCACCTGGGCATCGAGGGAGGCTCCAACGGCGGGCTGTTGATGGGGGTCATGCTCACCCAGCGGCCGGAGCTGTTCCGCGCGGTGGTGGTGCAGGTGCCGCTGCTGGACATGCTGCGCTTTGACCGGCTGCTGGCCGGGGCCTCCTGGGTGGATGAATACGGTTCCCCCGCGGTGCCGGAGGAACGCGCCTGGCTCGAACAGATGTCCCCATACCATAACCTGCGTCCCCGCCCGGACTTTCCCCGTCCATTCATCCTGACCTCCACCAAGGACGACCGGGTACATCCCGGGCATGCACGCAAGTACGCCGCCCGGATGGAGTCCCTGGGGATGCCTTTCCTTTATTACGAGAACACCGAGGGTGGGCACTCGGCGGCGGCTGACCAGCGCGAACGGGCCCGGCGGCTGGCGCTGGAGTTCACCTACCTGTCGCGGCGGCTGGGGGACTGAAGACCCGGTCCGTCCCTGCCATGGCGGAAAGCCGCCTGCGGCGCTTTCCGCATGCCGGTCAGGCAGCGCGGCTCTTCCCCGGCAGCGCGGCGGCGCGCATTGCAGATATAATTGCGCCATGAGCAAGCCAGACCCCAGGACCGCGCCCTTCGGCAGCATTTTCACCGACTTCATGGCGGTGGCGGATTTCAGCAACGGCAAGTGGTCCAGCCCCGCGCTGCGGGCCACCGCGCCGCTGTCCCTGCATCCGGCCGCGCACGTGCTGCACTACAGCTCCTCGTGCTTCGAGGGCTTCAAGGCTTACCGCAGCCCCGACGGCGGGGTGCATGTATTCCGCCTGGACCGCCACATCGAGCGCCTGCGCCACAGCGCGAAGCTCCTGGTGCTGCCGGAACCCGATCCGGCACTGCTGCGCGAGATGGTGCTGTCGCTGGTGGACCGGGTCCGGGCCGAGGTTCCGGAAAGCCCCGGGGCGTTGTACCTGCGCCCGATCCTGTTCGGCACCACGCCCAATGTCGGCGCCGCGGCCCATCCAGCCACCGAGGCCATGCTGCTGGTGCTGGCCAGCCCGGTGTGGGATTACTTCGCGGGCGGGGCCAAGCCGTTGCGCATCCAGATGGAGCCGGCCGCGCGCACCGCACCACACCTGGGCGTGGTGAAGATGGGCGGCAATTACGCCGCCGCACTGGGGCCGACGCTGGCTGCGCGCGCGCAGCACAAGGTCGACCAGGTCCTGTTCTGTCCCGGCGGCGAGGTGCAGGAGACCGGGGCGGCGAATTTCCTGCTGTTCCGTCGCAAGCACATCCTGACGCGCGCCCTGGATACGACCTTCCTGCATGGCGTCACCCGCGACTCGCTGCTGACGCTGGCGCGTGACCTGGGGTACCACGTCGAGGAACGCACCGTAACCGTGGATGAAACCCTGTCGTGGGTGAAGAGCGGTGAGGCGGCGCTGTCCGGCACGGCGGCCGTGCTGAGCGGCGTCGGTACCCTGATCTGGCAGGACCAGCACCACCATGTGGGTGATGGCCATATCGGCCCGGTGACGCAGGAACTGCGCGCCGCGCTGGTGGCGGTGCAGCGGGGCGAGGCCGCCGACAAGTTCGGCTGGCTCACCAGGGTCTAGCCGCCTTTGTCAGGGGGAGGCATCAGCCCGAAGGAGTTCCGCGCAGTGGCCGGGCTGTTTGCCACCGGCGTCACGGTCATCGTGACGGAAAGCGGCGGCCAGGTGCGCGGCATGACGGCGAACTCCGTCGCCTCCGTGTCGCTCGATCCGTTGCTGATGCTGTTCTGTCCGAACCGCAAAGCCCACATCGCCCAGGACCTTCCCGGGCTCAAGCGCTTCACCATCAACGTGTTGCGCCGGGAGCAGCAGGCGCTGTCCAGCTATTTCGCCGGTGGCTGGACACAGCCCGAACCCCCGCCCTTCAGTTTCCGTCAATCACCGGCGGGGCCCTGCCTGGCGGACTGCCTGGCCTGCATCGGTTGCGAGACCCACCAGGTGATCGAGGCCGGCGACCATTGGCTGGTGCTGGGACGGGTGATATGGCTCGAGGCCGGCGCCGAACCGTACCATCCATTGGTGTTCATGGCCGGCAAGTACCGCAGCCTGGATCGCCGCGTCGCCGACCGGGTGCCGGACTTCACGCCCTAGCCCGTAGCAAAAGGTGTGGTTATTGGCCGTCGTTACCGCAGCCACCCCAGGCTGTCGGCGGTGGTGGTGAGCGGATGGTATTCGGCACCCACCCAGCCGTCGTAGCCGCTGCCGTCGATGGTGCTGAAAATCCCCTGGAAATCAAGCTTGCCCGTGCCCGGTTCGTGGCGGCCGGGACAGTCGGCGAACTGCAC
>Ga0153956_1001000_pt1 | contig 27819 bp, 26 predicted proteins | sample TSFL040MetaG_FD_104704 | JGI IMG/M metagenome (GOLD analysis project Ga0153956, IMG submission 104704) | Attine ant fungus gardens microbial communities from Florida, USA - TSFL040 MetaG | ecosystem: Host-associated > Fungi > Mycelium > Unclassified | place: USA: Florida, Wekiwa Springs... | reverse complement strand
TCCCATGTACGGGAAAGTGCGAACGCACCGGGGGTCGACCCTTGGGAACCCCTCCAGACCGGGCGGCTGATGGGCGGCCATAGCCGCCGGGGTCGCCCGTCAGCCGCGAGGCGACAGCTTTCCCTGCGGAGCGGCCTGAGGCGCCAGCTTGCGCCGCATCCCTCAAATGAGGGAGGTGCGAAAGATGCCTGCCGCAGGCGATTGTCGGGACGACGGGGCGCTGCGAGCATCGGCGCTCACCCTCGAAAGGAGCTGCAGTGGGAACCGTCGCCTATGACTTCAGCGGAGATGTCGTCCTCATAACCGGAGCCGCGCGCGGGCTCGGCCGCGACATGGCACTCGGGTTCGCCCGGAGCGGGGCGAAGGTGGCGGTGTCGGATCTCGGCGACCGCAGCCCGGAGGCCGTGCCCTACGCGACCGGCTCGGAGTCCGACCTCGCGGGGACCGCCGCGGCGATCGAGGAGCTCGGTGCCGAGTCGATGTCGATCGACGTCGACGTGACGAACGAGGCCGAGGTGGAGGCGATGATCGCCGCCGTGATCGAGCGCTTCGGCCGCCTCGACATCATGGTCTCGAACGCTGGCGTCATCTCCGGCGGCCGCGTCTGGGAGCTGACCGAGGCGCAGTGGGACTCGGTCGTCGACGTCGACCTCAAGGGTCCGTTCCTCTGCGCCAAGCACGCCGCCCGCCACATGATCGACCGTGAGGGCTCCGGCCGCCTGATCACGATCTGCTCGACCTCTGGCCTCGTCGGCATCCCCGGCCAGGCGCACTACCAGTCGGCCAAGCACGGGATCGTCGGCCAGGTGAAAACGCTGGCGCTGGAGCTGGCGCCCTACGACGTGACCGTCAACGCGATCTGCCCGACCGTGGTCGACTCGCCGATGCTCGACCACCTGATGGAGGTCGGCCAGGCCTACTTCCAGGAGGTCGCCCGGCTCTGCGGCTCCTCGACCGTGTTCCCAGGCGTCGACTTCCTCGAGCCGCGCGACGTCACCCACGCGGCGCAGTGGCTCGCCTCCGACGCGGCGCGCTACGTGACCGGCACGGCGTTCACGGTCGACGGCGGCTTCACGTGCAAGTAGCCGCGCTTGTCACTGGTGCTGGAGGAGGGATCGGTAGGGCAAGCGCCGCAGCCCTCGCGGCGGGCGGGACGAACGTCCTCGCCGTCGACCTCGACCCCGACGCGGCGAAGCGCGCGGCGGAGGAGGTGGGGCTGGCCGCGGCCGCCGCAGCGTCCACCACGGAAGGCGGCCCGCCGGGGGAGATCGTCGGCTTCGGCTGCGACGTCGCCGATGTGGCGCAGGTCGCCGCCGCCGTGGCGACCGCGGTCGACCGCTTCGGCGGCCTCGACGTGCTCGTCAACAGCGCCGGCGTCATGCACATCGACGCCGCCGAGACCTACCCGGCCGAGGCCTGGGACCGCGTCCAGTCGATCAACGCGGGCGGCATCGTCAACTGCTGCCAGGCCGCCTTCCCACACCTGCGCGAGAGCGCCGCGCCGGCGATCGTCAACGTCGCCTCGATCTCCCAGCTGCGCGGCCAGCCGGGACTGTTGGCCTATGCCGCCTCGAAGGGCGCGATCGAATCGATGACCCGCACGCTCGCGGTCGAGTGGGCGCCGCAGGGCATCCGCGTCAACGCCGTCGCCCCCGGCCACGTGCGCACGCCGATGGTCGAGAAGGCGCTCGCCGACGGCTCGCTGCCGACCGCCGACCTCGAAGGCTGGGAACGCCGCATCCCGCTCGGCAACCGCCTCGCCGACCCGACCGAGATCGCCGACGTCGTCACCTTCCTCGCCGGCCCCGCCGCCCGTTACGTCACCGGCCAGGTCCTCGTCGCCGACGGGGGATTGACCATCAACGGCACCTACGACTGAGGGGGTGCGGGGCGGCCCCGCCCGGGTAGAATCCGCAGATGAGCGAGGTCGCCACCGACCAGCTGTCGTCCCTCGATGCCCTGCTCCGCTGCCGCGACGAGGACGATCTCGGCCGTCGCTTCCTCACCCACGCCCGCCGCTCGATCGACCGCCCGATGCTCGGCGTCTACCTCTTCGACCGCGAGACCGTGCGCCCGGGCCACATCTCCACCGAGAACGTCTCAGACGCCTTCCTCACCCGCTACGAGCACGTCGGCCGCAGCATCGACCCGGTCCTCGCCGAGGCGGTCCGCTCGCGGGTCCCGCACTACAACCTCGACGACATGTCCCTCGACGACTGGCGGCGCACCACCGTCTACGAGCGCGCCGCCCACGTCCACCGCTTCGCCCAGGTGGTGATCGCGCCGATCGTGGTCGACGGCGCCGTCCAGGGCACCGTCAATGTGGGGGACGCCGACGACGAGCGCCGCGTGACCCCGGCCGAGATGGCCGCGGTCGAGCGCCTCGCGCGGGAGCTGGCGCTGGCCCTGGGCGAGCTCCGCCTGCGTGAGCGCCTCCGCCGCACCGGCCGCGTCGCCTGGGAGGCGCTCGACGCCGTCCCGGTCGCGCTCGCGGTGACCCGCGCCGGGGAGCCCCCGCGCCTGAACGCCGCCGGCCGCGCCCTGCTCGGCGACGGAGAGGATGCGGAGGCGGCGGTCTACGACCTGCTCTCGCGTCCCCAGGACGAAGCGACCTTCACCCGCGAGGCGAGCGCCCCGGGCGCCGACGGCGAGCCCCGCCGCCTGCGCGGCTTCACCCGCCCGGTGAGCGACGAGGCCGACGCCTGGATCACGACGATCGAGCCCCTCGACGCCGCGCCCGCCGTCGCCGACCTCCCCGGCCTGACCCCGCGCGAGCGCGAGGTCGCCGCCCTCGTCGCCGACGACCTGAGCGACGCCGAGATCGCCGCCGCGATCCAGATCAGCCCCCACACCGTCCGCCAGCACCTGAAGCAGGTCTACCGCAAGCTCGGCGTCCGCACCCGCGTCGGCCTGACCCGCCGCCTGCTGGCCTAGTCGTCGAGGCCGTAGAGGTCGCGGGCGGCGCTCTCGCTGATCACGCCGTTGCGGAGGTCGCGGCGGACCGTCTCTCGGTCGCGGTCGCGGGGATTGCCGTAGCCGCCACCGCCGCCGGCCACCTGGCGGTAGACGGTGCCGCGCGGCACGCCGCTGACCAGGTCCTTCAGGTGGGGGCGGTGGACCTTGCCGTCGGGGTAGGTGAAGTCGATCTCGTTGACCGAGCCGGGGCCGCCGCCGAAGAGGCCGAAGGCCGCGGTGCTCGGCAGGTCGCCGTCGCCGAAGATGCTGGCCTCGGCGCCGTCGTCGAGGAACTCCAATTCGGTCACCACGCCCAGGCCGCCGCGCCACTTGCCCGCCCCGGCCGAGTCGGGCATGTACTCGTAGCGGCGGAGGAGGTGGGGGTTGACGAGCTCGAACATCTCCGGGTCCTGCGCGGCGATCGCCCCGCCGGAGCCGATCAGGCCGATGTGGTCGAAGCCGTCGGCTCCCTCGGTCCCACCGCCGCCGCCCTTGCAGGCGTTCAGCAGGATGTCGACGTAGGGGCGGCCGGAGCGGGGGTCGACGCCGTTCACGGTCGAGGCGAGGAGCGCGTTCCAGCCCGCCGTCACCCGACCCGGCACCGCGGGCGCCAGCGCCAGCATGATCACCGCCGCGAGCTGGTCGGCGACGTGGTTGCCGAAGCAGGTCGGCGCCGGGAACTCGGGGTTGACCAGGGAGCCGCTCGGGGTCAGCACCTCGATCCGCCGCAGGACGCCGTCGTTATGTGGGATCTCGCCCTCGGCGATCATGAAGAAGGCGATCATCACCGAGGAGATCGTCACCGCCCGCGGCGTGTTGATGTAGCCGGTGGCCTGGCGGTCGGTGCCCGCGAAGTCGAAGGTGATCCGCTCGCCCTCCACCCGCACCTCGAGCCGGATCGTCCACTGCCCGTCGTGGTCGATCCCGTCGTCGTGCACGGTCAGCTCGGCGCGGTAGCTGCCGTCCTCGATCCGCCGCACGGCCTCCGCCGCGCTCCGCTCCGCCGCGTCCAGCAGCGCCGCCACCGCGCCCCGGTAGGCCTCGACGCCGTAGGCCGCCAGCAGCGCGCCCATTTCGCGCTCGCCCACCGTGCAGGCGCCGATCATCGCGTCGACGTCGTCGGCGACGATGTCCAGCCGCACGTTGCCGAAGATCAGCTCCCACACGTCGGCCCGCCGCTCGCCCCGCTCCATGATCTTCACCGGCGTGATCCGCAGCCCCTCCTGCCACATGTCGGTGGCGTTCGGGTTGTAGGTGCCGGGGACGGCGCCGCCGATGTCGGCCTGGTGGGCGACGATCACGACCCAGGCGACGTGCTCGCCCGCGTGGAAGACCGGCTTCGTCACCTTCCAGTCCGAGAGCTGGTTGCCGCCGCTGTAGGGGTCGTTGTGGAGGATCGCGACGCCGGGCTCGACCCTGCCGACGAAGCGTTCGGCGATCGCCCGCATCCCCGGCGTCGTCGCGTAGCCGAGCACCGGGATGTACTCGGTCTGCTCGACCAGGGTGCCGTCGACGCCGTAGATGCCGACCGAGAAGTCGCGCCCCTCGACCAGCAGCGGGGACCGGGCGCTGCGTTCCACCACGACGCCCATCCGCTCGCCGATCGAGCGCAGCCGGTTGGCGATGATCGAGGTCAGGATCGGGTCGTCGGCGCGTCGGGTCCGCGCGCTCTGGTCCGCGCCGCCCATGGCGCCTCCGGTCTGGCTCGGCTCGCTCACGACTCCTCCTCGGTTCCCTTGCGGTGCAGGACGAAGCTGCTCGAGGCGTCGACCGTCAGGTCGTAGGCCTCCGGGACGATCACGGTGGTGTTGGCGCCCTCGACCAGCGCCGGACCGGGGAACCGGTGCCCGGGCAGCATCGCGTCGGCATCCAGGACCGGCACCTCGGCCGACTCGCCGCGTTCGGGGAGCCAGGCGCGCCGCGTGCCGCGCCGGGGCGGGTCCGCGCTCGCGGCGCTCGGCCGGGACAGCCGCAGCTCGGGGCGCTTCCCGCGCACCGAGACCCGCAGCGCGATCGTCTCCAGCGGCCGCTCCGGGGACGAGAACCCGTAGAGCCGCTCGTGCAGGCGGTGGAAGTCGGCGGCGATCCGGTCCATCCGTCCCGGCGCCAGGTCGGCGGGGTCGAACGGCACCGAGACCTCGTGGTGCTGGCCGCGGTAACGGATCTCGGCGCCGGCGACGAGCGAGCGGTCCGCCTCCGCCGTCCCCTCGGCGGCGAGCGCCGCCATCCCCTCCGCCTCCATCGCGGCGACGAGCGCCGCCGCGGCGCCCGGGTCGAGCTCATCCCACTCGTGGTGGAAGCTCCGCACGTAATCGTGCCGCAGGTCGGCGAGCAGCATGCCGAATGCGCACAGAACCGAGGAGACGCGGGGGAGGACGATCCGGTCGAGCTCCAGCTCGGCCCCGATCGGCCCCGAGTGCAGGCCGCCCGCGCCGCCGCCGCCGATCATCAGCAGCTCGCGCGGGTCATAGCCGCGCCGCAGCGCCAGGTCCTTCGTCCCGGCCGCCATCATCAGCGTGATCACCTCGTGCATCGCCGCCGCGGCCGCCTCGACCTCCAGCCCGAGTGGCTCGGCGATCTTCGTCCGGATGCCCTCGCGCGCCGCCTCGACGTCGAGCTTCATCCGTCCGCCGAGGAAATAGTCCGGGTCGAGGTAGCCGAGCACGAGGTTGGCGTCGGTGCAGGTCGGCTCGGTGCCGCCGAGCCCGTAGGCGATCGGGCCGGGATCGGCGCCCGCGCTCTGCGGTCCCATGCGCAGCAGGCCGCCGTCGTCGAGCCAGGCGATCGACCCGCCGCCGGCGCCGATCGTCATCACGTCGGTCATCGGCAGCGCGATCGGGTTGCGGTCGATCTCGCCCTCGCGGGTGATCGTCACCTCGCCGCCGCTGACCACCGAGGCGTCGTAGCTGGTGCCGCCCATGTCGACGACCATGCAGTCGGCGGCGCCGCGGTCGCGCGCGTGGGCGAGGCCCGCCACCGGGCCGCCGGCGGGACCGGAGAGCACGGTGCTCGCGGGCAGCTTCGCGATCATCTCCGGCGTGGCGACGCCGCCGTTCGACTGCATCACCAGCAGCGTGCCGCCGAAGCCCAGGTCCCCGAGCCCCGCGACGAGCGCCTCGATGTAACGACGCAGGACCGGGCCGACGTAGGAGTTCATCACGGTCGTCGAGACCCGGTCGGTCAGGCGGACCTGGGGGAGTACCTCCGAGGAGACGCTCAGGAAGAGGTCCGGAGCGACCCGCTCGACCACCGCCCTCGCCGCCCGCTCGTGCTCGTCGTTGCGGTAGGCGTGCATGAAGCAGACGGCGAGCGCCTCGACCCCGTCGTCGACCAGCGCCCGCACCGCGCGCTCCAGGCCCGCCTCGTCGAGCGGCGTCCGCACCTCGCCCTCCGCGTCGATCCGCTCCGCCACCGGCAGGCGGCGGGAGCGGGGGACGAGCGGCGCCGGCGCCGTGTACTTGTTGTCGTAGAGGTGGAGGCGGCTGCGCACCCCGCGGCGCATCTCGAGCACGTCCCGGAAGCCCTCCGTGGTCAGCAGCCCGGTCGGCGCGCCGCGGCCGGTCAGCACCGCGTTGGTGGTGACGGTGGTGCCGTGGACGATCAGGTCGAGCCGGGCGAGGAACTCCGCCTCCGTCAGCTCCAGCAGCGCGGCGATCTCCCGCAGCCCGTTCAGCAGCCCCCGCGAGGGGTCCTCCGGCGTGCTCGGCGACTTGTGCGCCCAGTAGCCGAGGTCGTCCTGATCGACGACGACGAAGTCGGTGAAGGTCCCACCGACGTCGATTCCGACCGCGTAGCTCACGCGCATCCCCTCTGCGAGCCTGTCTCGGAATCCCCGCGCACGCCTGGCGGCACGGGACGCACTTCGCGGGGCGTCGTCCTCAGTCGGCCAAATGGCGCTGCCGTTCGGCCTCCCTGCGTCCTACCCCCGCTCGGCCCCGCACTCGCCAGTCGCACACGCTGATTCCGAGACAGGCTCTTAGGCTCTCCGTGATGAACAAGGCGAACCGACTCCGCGCGACGCAGGTGCGGACGCTGCCACAGCAGATCGCCGCGTCGATCCGCGAGTCGATCCTCGACGGCTCGCTCGGCCCCGGCGACCGGCTGCCCAGCGAGGAGGCGATGGCGGAGATGTACGGCTGCAGCCGCCCGACCGTGCGCGAGGCGCTGCGCACGCTGCGCGACGACGGCGTGCTCACCTCGGCGCGGGGGCGCGGCGGCGGCTACCGGGTGGCGGAGCTGTCCCCGGCGGCGCTCGGCGCGGCGGTCGGCGAAGTGATCTCGCTGTCGCTGGGGATGAAGACGCTCGACTACGGGCAGCTCTTCGCGGTCCGCTTCGACCTCGAGCTGCGGAGCGCCGCGACCGCCGCCCAGGTCCGCACCGACGCCGACCTCGGGGCGCTCCGCGCGACCCTGCCCGACGACCCCGCCGGGCTCCCGGTCGAGGCGGCGCTCTCCGCCGACGTCGCCTTCCACCGCGCGCTCGCGGAGGCGAGCCACAACCCGCTGCTGATCGGCTTCGCCGGTGCCACCGCGACCGCCTTCCGCCGCTTCTCCGAGGAGGTGCAGGAGGTCGACCCGCCCCGCGTCCTCGACGGCACCTGGGAGGTCGTCGACGCCGTCGCCGCGCAGGACCCCGACGCCGCCCGCGAGGCGATGCGCGCCCACCTCGCCTACTTCAGCCGCTATTTCGGCCTTGAATAGCACCGCTCACCCCGCCTCGCCGCGCCGCTCGGCGGCTTCGGCGCGGGAGCGGTCCCACAGCTCGGTCAGCCGCGCGAAGGTCGCCTCCGTCACCGGCATGTCGGCCTCGCGCTCGCGCACCGCGCGGATCACCGCCTTCAGGTCCTTGTCGAGGATGTCGAGCGCGTTTTCCGGCTCGTAGTCCTCCCAGAGGCCGCGCATCCAGTCCCAGTGGGCGAGCGGCCAACTTTGGCCGGTGCCGTCGAGGACCGCCTCGATCACCGGCCCCGGCTCCATGCCGTAGTCGGCGGCCAGGCCGAGCGCCTCGTAGGTGCCCGCGATCGCCACCGCCATCATCACCTGGTTGGCGAGCTTCGCCGCCTGGCTCATGCCGGGACGGTCGCCGAGCAGGTGGATGCGGGCGCCGAGCGGCTCCAGCAGCGGGCGGATCCGCTCCAGCCCGGCGGCGTCGCCGGAGGCCATGATCGAGAGCGTCGCCGCCTCCGCGCCGCGCACCCCGCCGCTCACCGGCACGTCGAAGATCGTCAGCCCGCGCGCCGCGCACTCGTCGGCCAGCCCTTCCATCGCGGGCGGGTCGAGCGTGCTCATCACCACCACGTCGCGCGGCCCGCCGCCCGCCAGCTCCGCGACCCCGCCGTCGCCGAGCAGCAGCACCTCGGTCTGGGCGCCGGTCCGCAGCATGCTCACCAGCAGCTCTCCGCGCTCGACCAGCTCCGCGGTGGAGTCGACGGTCTGCACCCCGGCCTCCGCCGCGGCGGCGCGTTTGTCCGGGTCGAGGTCGAAGCCGTAGACGGTGTGGCCGGCGGCGACCAGGTTGGCCGACATGGGAAGCCCCATCTCGCCGAGCCCGATCCAGCCGATGGGCGGGAGGGAAGAGTCTGCATTCGTGCGGGGCATGGTGTCGACTATAGGCGCGCCACCTCGCCGTGAAAACCGAAAATTTCTGACGTTTACCGGCCCTCCGTCAGGCCCAGCTCGGCGGCCGGTAGCCGGGACCGGGGACGGCGCCGAACAGCAGGGCGGTCACCGGGGACGAGGAGCGGTTGAGGAGCGTGCGGTGGCTGTCGGGCTCGATCGAGGCAAAGGTGCCAGCGGGCGCCGGATGCTCCTCGCCGTCGATCGAGATCACCGCCTCGCCGTCGAGGACGACGTAGAGCTCGACCTGCCGGCTGCCGGACTCGTCGTGCGCGGGCAGCGCCCCGCCCGGCTCGAGCTCCACCAGGTTGTAGCCGAAGGCCTCCGTCCCCAGCGCCTTGCGGGCCAGCATCCAGGTGCAGCCGCCGGAGCCGGCCATCGTCTCGAAGTCGTCTCGGTGCTTGACCGAACTCGTGGGCATCGCGTCCTCCTCGTTCCGTTGACCTTGCGGTGTTCGATACTTCGCCATAGCCGAAGTTTGGAACACCGCAAGCGGCCGCGTCGGCGGCCGTCTCGAAAAAGGGGGGGGGAATGAGGCGCTGGGAGACGACGAGCACGCTTGAGGCGGAGGTCGCCCCGGCCGCGGTCTGGGAGAAGGCCTACCGCGACGCCGACGCCTGGCCCCGCTGGAACGCGGAGCTGAAGTCGGCTCACCTCGACGGCCCGCTCGCCCTGGACGCCGAGGCTCGGATCGCCTTCCGCACCGGCCTGCGCCTCCGCTTCCGCGTGGTCGAGTTCGAGGACGGCCATCTCTTCACCGACGAGGCCCGCCTCCCCGGCGCCCGCATGGGCCACCGGCACGTGGTCGAGCCGGCGGGCGGTGGCGCCCGACTCACGAACACGATCTACATCGACGGCTGGCTCGCGGGCGTCTGGCGCCGCATCCTTGGCCCCGCCGCGGCCCGCACCCTCCCCGATGCTCAGCGCGCGGTCGCCGACCTGGCCGGCGGCTGACTAGAGCCGCGCCGAGAGCCGCGGATTCCGTGCCGACCCCCGGCCAGCTATGGGTCGGCCCGGAATCCGCGGCAGCTCCGGGCGGGGAGGGAGGGACGACACGGTTCTTCAACGGCGCCCCGGACGCGCCGCACATTGGGGCCCTCAGAGGGCCCCAATGTGCGGCGCACCTTTCGTGACATCGAGGAACGCGCACGGAAGCGTGGAGAAGGACACGGAAGCCGCACGAGGTCACCCTTTCGTGCGCCTTCGTCCAGGAAGACACGTTCCCGTGACCACGCGTTCGCACTTTGCCGTCCCATGTACGGGAAAGTGCGAACGCACCGGTGGTGGGGCGGGGAGGACGCACGGGACCCGCACCGGACACGCGCACTTGCTCACGGCTTCGCGCCCGCTTCGTCCCGAAACCCGCGCCTCGAGGTGACCCTCCCTGCGACCGGCGGCTGATGGGCGGCCATAGCCCGCCGGGGTCGCCCGTCAGCCGCGAGGCGACAGCTTTCCCCAACCCGGAGCGCCAAGTGGCGTCAGCCGGCGGGGGCCCTCCCGAACGTCGTTGACCGCAACACGATCCGCGTCTCCGTCCCGGCGGCGCCGGCTTCGCGGCGGACGGCGCGGACGGTGTCGTTGAGGTCGTCGGCGTCGCGGCAGGCGACGCGGAGCTGGAAGTCGAAGCGGCCGGTGAGGAAGGCGACTTCGCGGACCGAGTCGAGGCGGGCGACGCGCTGCTCGAACTCCTCCGAGTCGGTGGTGGGGAGCAGGCGGACGTCGATGAAGGCGTCGAGGGAGCGGCCGACGCCGGCCGGGTCGATCCGCGCCGCATAGCCGGCGATGACGCCGTCGCGCTCCAGGCGGCGCACGCGGTCGGCGGCACCGTGGGGGCTGAGGCCGACCTCCTCGCCGATCGCGGCGAAGGAGGCCCTTCCGTTTGTGGCGAGGATGCCGAGGATTCGGTCGTCGATCTCGTCCATCGCTGTGGAATCGTAGAGATTTATCCCTTCAGCTTGCGGATATGAGGGCCGAGGCGCACCATCGCTGGGATATCCCCACAGCAGCTGGGGATTCCCCCCACTGGACTTGAGAAGGAGAAGGCGATGAAGATCGGTGTGCCGAGCGAGGTGAAGGTCGAGGAGTACCGGGTGGCGATGACGCCCGCGGGCGTGCGGGAGCTGACCGACCGCGGCCACCAGGTCGTCGTCCAGGCCGGGGCCGGCGAGGGGTCGGCGTTCGCCGACGCCGAGTACGTCGCCCAGGGCGCCTCGATCGCCCCCGACGCCGCCGCCGTCTTCGCCGCCGCGGAGATGATCGTCAAGGTGAAGGAGCCCCAGCCGCAGGAGGTCGAGATGCTGGAGGCGCGCCACGTCCTCTTCACCTACCTGCACCTCGCCCCCGACGCGGCGCTGACCCAGGACCTGATCGACTCCGGCGCCACCGCCGTCGCCTACGAGACGATCACCGACGCCGCCGGTCGCCTGCCGCTGCTGGCGCCGATGAGCGAGGTCGCGGGCCGGCTCGCGGCCCAGGCCGGCGCCTACATGCTGGGACGCCCGGCGGGCGGCTCCGGCGTCCTGCTCGGCGGCGTCCCCGGCGTCGCGGCGGGCAAGGTGCTGGTGATCGGCGGCGGCATCGTCGGCGCCAACGCGGCGCGGATGGCGGTCGGCCTCGGCGCCGACGTGACCGTGCTCGACCGCTCGATCGACCGCCTGCGGGAGCTCGACCAGATCTTCAACGGAACCATCCAGACCGGCTACTCGACCGGCCTCGAGGTCGAGTCGCGCCTCGCCGAGGCAGACCTCGTGATCGGCGCCGTCCTCGTCAAGGGCGCGAAGGCCCCGCACGTCGTCAGCCGCGAGCAGCTCGCGCTGATGAAGCCGCGCTCGGTGATGGTCGACGTGGCGATCGACCAGGGCGGCTGCTTCGAGACCTCCCACGCCACCACCCACACCGACCCGGTCTACGAGGTCGACGGGATCAGCCACTACTGCGTCGCCAACATGCCCGGCGCGGTGCCGATCACCTCGACCCGCGCGCTGACCAACGCGACGCTCCCTTATGTGGTGCGCCTGGCCGACGGCGTCGAGGACGCGCTGCTGGGCGATCCCGGCTTCCTGGGCGGCCTCAGCGTCCGCGCGGGTCAGCTCACCGACCGGGCCGTGGCCACCGACCAGGGCCGCGGTTGGACCGCCCCCGAGGAGGCCCTCGCCGCGACGAGCGCGATGCGCCAAGATCACTCCTATGCCTGATACCGCGACCACCGACACCGAGCGGGCCGCCGCGCCCGCCACCGGCACGGCGCCCGCCGACGGCGCCGCCGTCCGGCGCCTCCGCAACTACGTCGGCGGCGCCTGGGTCGACGCAGGCGCACCCGGGACGCTGGAGACGCGCTCCCCCGCGAGCGGCGCCGTCCTCGCCGAGGTGCCGCTCTCGAATGCCGCCGACGTCGCCGCCGCCACCGCCGCCGCCCGCGCCGCCTTCCCGGCCTGGCGCGGCACCCCGCCCCAGCAGCGCGCCCGCGCGCTCTTCCGGCTCCGCGACCTCGTCGCGTCCCACCAGGAGGAGCTGGCCAAGCTCATCACCCTCGACATGGGCAAGACCTCGGCCGACGCCTTCGCCGAGGTCGGCCGCGGGGTCGAGTCGATCGAGGCGGCGAGCGCCGTCCCGCACCTGCTGAAGGGCGAGAACCTCGAGGGGATCGCCCGCGGCGTCGACGTCGAGATGGTCCGCCAGCCGCTCGGCGTGATCGGCGCGATCACCCCGTTCAACTTCCCGGCGATGATCCCGCTCTGGTTCCTGCCCTTCGCGGTCGGCTGCGGCAACACCTTCGTGCTGAAGCCGTCCGAGCAGGACCCGCTCACCTCCGTCCGCCTCTTCGAGCTGATCGACGAGGCCGAGGTCTTCCCGCCCGGCGTCGTCAACCTCGTCCACGGCGCCCACGACGCGGTCAACGGCCTCCTCCACGACCCGGAGGTCGACGGCATCAGCTTCGTCGGCTCCGCGAAGACCGCCCGTTACGTCGCCGGGACCGCCGCCGCCGAGGGCAAGCGCGTGCAGGCGCTCGGCGGGGCGAAGAACGCGATGGTGGCGATGCCCGACGCCGACCCGAAGCTGCTCGCCGGCGGCGTCACCGGCTCGGCCTTCGGCGCCGCCGGCCAGCGCTGTCTCGCCGGCTCGCTGCTGGTGCTGGTCGGCTCCAAGGCGGAGCAGGACGCCTCGCTCCAGACCGTGGTCGACGCGGCCGGCGCGCTCACCGTCGGCGACGGCGCCGACCCCGCCACCGACGTCTGCCCGCTGGTCTCGGTCGCCTCACGCGAACGGGTCGAAGGGGAGATCGAGACCGCGCTCGGCGACGGTGCGGAGCTCGTCCTCGACGGCCGCCGCGGCGGGGGAGAGGGCGGGGCGCTGCTCGGCCCGACGATCATCGACAAGGCCGCGCTCGACTCCCGCGCCGTCCGCGAGGAGCTCTTCGGCCCGGTGCTGACCGTGCTCCGCGTCGACGATCTCGACGGCGCGCTCGAGGTCGTCAACGCCTCCCGCTACGGCAACTCCTCGATCCTCTTCACCAGCTCCGGCGGCACCGCCCGCGAGTTCCGTTATGGCGTGCAGGCGGGGATGATCGGCGTCAACATCGGCGTCGCCGCGCCGATCGCCTGGTTCCCGTTCGCGGGCTGGAAGGACTCGATCGACGGCGACCTCCACGCCAACGGCAAGGACGCGTTCGAGTTCTACACGCGCAAGAAGGTCGTCACGTCGCGCTGGGCCTAGTCTCGATCCCGCCGAGGATCAGCGCCAGCACCCGGTGGGCGACGGACGAGCGGGCGCCGGAGTCGGCGAGTCCCTCCATCGCCCCGCGTCCCATCGCCAGCAGCAGGAAGACGTCGTCGATCGAGACGTCGCGGCGCAGCGTGCCCGCCGCCTTCGCGTCGCAGAGCGGCTCTTTCAGCAGCTCGCGGATCCGCTGTCGCGACTCCTGCAGGTGGGAATCGGTCTCCGCGTCGCGGCGGGCGAGCACGGCGACCCCGTAGAGGTTGACCATGCTGTCGATCAGCCCGCGCAGGAGGACGAAGAAGGCGTCGGCCTGGCCCGCGTGCTCGGCCGCCAGCGCCGCGATGCGCTCGACGCTCTCGTCGAGGATCTCCGCCGCCAGCGCCCCGCGGCTGGGGAAGTTGCGGTAGAGCGTCGCCTGGCCGACGCCCGCGCGGCGCGCCACCTGGACCATCGCCACGTCGGCGGAGTCGGCGAAGAGGGCGCGGGCCGCGGCCAGGATCGCCTCGCGATTGTCGCGCGCGTCCCGCCGCTGCTGGTCTGGCGCTTCCGCCACCTTCACGGCGCGAAACGTTAGCAACCGGACAACCATGTCCACCTAGGGATACGGCTGAATGGGGGACCCCTTCTGCGTGACTACGTCACATAACCGATCCCAAAGTGGAGTTAGTCTCCGTTTGTCTGATATCCCTTTGACGTAGCCCAGCGGACACATATGTCCGCTTAACTCTTTCTCACCCCCAGCCTTCCCCGGAGACCTCACCCGAAGATGACCAGAACCGTCCTGTCCACCGATCCCAGTCGCGGAGGCCGCTGATGCGCCAAGGCCCGCTCGCAGGTCGCTATCCCGCCGTCGCCGCGATGGTGCTGATGGCGCTGCTGCCCTACCTGGCGCTGTCCGGCGCCCTTGAGTCGATCACGCCGATCATCACCGAACAGCTGCACACCAGCGCCCAGACGATGAGCCTCGGCTCCGGCTTCGCCAACGCCGCCTACGCGGTCGGCACCGTGCTCGCCGTCGCCTTCGCGCAGCACCTCCCGCAGCGGCGCATGCTGGTCATCTACGCCGTGGTCCTGGTCATCGGCTCGATCCTCGCCGCCGTGGCGACGAGCGCCGGCGTCTTCATCGCCGGCCGCGTCCTCCAGGGTCTCTGCACCAGCCTCCTGCTGATCGCCGCGGTGCCGCCGCTGGCGCTCGGCTACCCGATCGCCAAACTGAATACAACGGCGATGATCATGAACATGGTGATCTTCGGCGCCGTCGCCGCCGGCCCCGCGATCGGTGGCCTGCAGGCGCAGGCCGACGCCTGGCGCCCGCTCTTCTGGATCGTCGCCGGGGTCGCCGTCGTGGCGCTCGTGCTCGCGATCCTCACCTTCGAGGACGCGCCGCCCGCCGACCCCGAGTCGCCGAAGGACCCGCTCGCCCTCGGCATGGCCGCGGTCGGCTGCGTCGCTGCCTTCTTCGGCGCCTCGCAGCTCACCAGCCACGCCTTCCTCGACCCGATCGCGATCGTCCCGCTGGTCGGCGGCCTGATCGTGATCGTGATGCTGATCGTCTACCAGGCGACCGCCCGGAACCCGCTGCTGACGATCGGCGACATGGTCAAATCGACGATCCCGGTGGCGGGCATCGTCCTCGCCCTGCTCGCCGCGGCGGCCTCGGTCTCGGCGACCGGGCTGACCGCGGAGGCGATGAGCGAAAAGTACGGCCCGCTGCACCTCGGCCTGCTCTACCTGCCGGAGCTCGGCGGCGCGGTGATCACCGCCTTCGCCCTCGGCATCGTGATCACGCGGAAGTCGATCCACTACCTGCCGCTGGTCGGCATGTTCTTCCTCGCCGCGGGCATCCTGGTCTTCCGGATCGAAGTCCCGGGGAACGCGACGACGACCCTGATCGGCTCGTTCCTCACCGGCATCGGCCTCGGCGCCACCGTCGCCCCGGCCCTCTTCGCCGCCGGCTTCGCCCTGCGGGCCACGAACCTGCAGCGCGTCTTCGCGATCGTCGAGCTCATGCGCGCGGTCGCCGCGTTCCTGATCGCGCCGATCTTCGCCCACTTCGCGCTGAACGTCAGCGGTGGCTTCAACCACGGCGTCGGGGTGGTGCTCTGGATCGGCGTCGTCCTCGCCCTGCTCGGCGCGGCGATCCCGGTGGCGCTCTACCTGCTCGGCGGCGCGCGGCCGGAAAGGCCGGACGTCGAGGCGTTCCTGGCGGGCGAAAAGTCGGCGTACTACTCGCCGCCGCTGCTCGCCCGGCTACGTAACCTCTCCGGCAGGGGGCAGACCGTGACCCAAGGAGCTGACTGACATGGAGGCATCCAGCGCGATCCCGTCACCCTGCGAGGCCGCCGGCCCGGCGATCTTCGCCTACGACGGCTCCGACCTCGCGGGTTACGCGATCGAACAGGCGGGCATCCAGCTCGCCCCCGGCCGCGAGGCCCTCGTCGTCTGCGTCTGGCAGCCCGCCGACGTCGGCTTCGTCCCGGTCGAGGGACGCAGCCTCCACGCGGCCGCGGCCAACGAGGTCGAGGCGGCGGCGAAGGAGACCGCTGCCCACGGCGCCGAGATCGCCGAGAAGGCGGGCTTCCAGGCCAGCCCCCTCACCGTCGAGGCCGCCCCCACCTGGAAGGGCCTCGTCCAGGTGGCCAACGAGCACAGATGCGGCCTGATCGTGATCGGCTCCCACCAGCGCAGCGGCCTCCTCGGCCACCTCGCGGGCTCCGTCGCCGCCGCCACGGTGTCGCACTTCGAAAGCAGCGTGCTGGTCATCCACCAGCCTCACGCCTGAGGTGGCGTGGGGGCGCCTCGCGGCGTCCTCAGTCGCTCGCCTTCGGGTCACGCACTGGAGTGCGCTCCCCTCGTCTCGCTCCCTGCGTCCTTGCGAGGCTGGCCCACGCCGCCTCAGGTAGTGGTGAGGAGGTTCGCCAGCGGATCGCAGGCGGCCCAGGTGCCGGCGGAGAAGTAGGGGCGGAAGCGGACGAAGGCGGATTCGTGGTGGAAGCGGATCTCGCGGTCGTTGCGGACGGCGGCCATGTGGGCGCCGGCGGCGTCTTGGGCGTAGGCGCGCATCGCGGCGGCGGTCTCCCAGACCGAGAAGGTGGAGACGAGGCGGGGTGGATGGGCGAGGCCGGTCGAGGCGAGTAGGCCGCGGGCGCCGTCGAGGGCCGCCTCGGCGCGGGCGCTGGTGGGGAGGAAGGTGTGGAGCTTCGTGACCCGGGGGCGTCCCAGGGTGAGGACGACGACCGGCTCGTCGTCGTCGACCGGGGTCGCTTTCTCGGGCAGGCCCGGCATCTTCGGCCAGGCGCCGAAGACGCGGACCGGGCGCATCCGCACGTGCCAGCCTGAGGCGAACGGCCCGGCGAGCGCCGGGTCGGCGAGGAAGCGGTCGAGGTGCTCGTCGTCGTCCCAGCTGGCGATCAGGCCGACTTCGGCGAACGTCGGCTTCGGCAGGACGGCGGCGGTGAGCGGAGCGGTGAGGACCGCCTCGGCGTAGGTGAGGCCGGGGACGGCGGCCGGGTCGGGCGCGCCGCGGAAGAAGGCGCGAAGGCCGCGGCGGCTCCCGGTCGCGGCGAGGTGCACGGATGCGATCACTGGCGTCCTCCTCTGGAGATAACCTAGTGGCGACTAGGTTAGCAGCGATGGCGAAGAAGAAGAGCGAACCAAGCGGGCGCCCCGCGAGCGGGAGCGGTCCCCGCCGCCGGCTCAGCGCCGCCGAGCGGCGGGAGCGGATCCTCGCGGCGGCCACGACGCTGTTCGCCGAGCGGGGGTACGCCGACGCGCCGATCGACGCGATCGCCAGGGCGGCCGGGGTGTCGCCGCCGGTCGTCTACGACCACTTCGCCTCGAAGCTCGCGCTGTACGAGGCGGTGCTCGACTCGCACTTCGCCAACCTGCGGGCGATCTGGGCGCGCTTCCCGGTCGCCGAGCTCTCGGCCGAGTCGGTCGCCGCCTCCGTCGACGCGTGGTTCGCCTACGTCGGGGCGAACCCCGCCGCCGCCCGCATCCTCTTCCGCGAGCCGACCAACGCCGACGCCGCCGCCGTCCACCGCGCCGTCTCCGAGCGCAGCCGCGGCCTCGTCCTCCAGCCGCTGCTCGGCGCACCCGCGAGCGCCAGTCTCGCCGCCACCAGCCCCGACCTCGAGATGACCTGGGTCATCCTCCGCGGCGTGCTCCAAGGCCTCGCGCTCTGGTGGGTCGACCATCCCGACGTGCCTCGGGACCGGGTCGTCGCCAACGCCCTCGGCGCGCTCTGGAGCGGTTGGGGCAGCGCCTTCCACGGCACGTAGCGACTGTGCCGAACATCACTTTCAAATGTGAGGAACGCAACTAGCATCGGCGCGTGCCTACGGCCGGCGTCCGCGACATCACGGCGGTGCTCGGCGACAGGAGTGCGTCGCGCGCCGAGGTGTTGGAGTGGGAGGGACGCCGGGCCGCGGTCGTCTTCAAGAAGCTCGGGATGGGTGCGCCGCCCGGTGACGTGGCGGCGGCCAGGGAGGCGCTGGTCGCGAAGAAGCTAGGGCTAGGGCACGCGGAGATCGAACGGCGCCTCGCCCGGCAGATGGCGATGGCGACGCGCTCGAGCCGACTGATGTCGGCGCTGTCGCGCGGGCGGCGACGACTCTGCGTCACCGAGCTGCGCTGCGGCGAGGGGTCGGCCGAGTCGATGCCCGCCTTCTACAAAGCGGCGATGGACTCGGGCGAGGAGGCGCCGCTGCTCGCCGCGTCCCCGGACCACTGGATGCTGCGCAAGCGCGACGACGGCATCCAGCAGGTGATCGAGACGACGGGCGGCTCGCCGCTCACCTCGTGCATCGACCTCGACGAGAACGAGGTCGGGCCGATCTCGACGCCCGCCGATCCGAGCTTCCCGGTCCAGTGGGTGGCCTTCGGCCGCGCCCGCCTGGACGGTCCGCCCGCGGGCGCCCTGCGTCACCAGTTCCGCGACGAGCCGGGCGGCGGCTTCACCGCCCGCCTGACGATCGAGTTCCCCCGCGTCACCCCGGCCCGCTTCGTCGACGCGCACCGCTGGCACCTCGCCTGCGAGTTCTCGAACTGGATCGAAGCGGCGAACGCCTGATCACCTAGACGGCGACGAGGGCGGCCGCCATGGCGCCGGCGGCGTGCATCGACTCGGTGCTGCGGGAGGCGCGGGAGAGGACGAAGGCGCCCTCGAGCGCGGCGATGATCGCGAGCGCCTTCCCCCGGTCGCCGACCCGCTCGGTCAGCGCCACGGTCCAGCTCTCGAAGACGGCGGCGGTCGCGGCGCGCAGGCGGTCGTCGGTGCTGGCGACCTCGAGGGCGACGGTGGCGATCGGGCAGGCGTCCTCGTAGTCGGTGGCTTCGAGGGTCTCGGCGGCGCCGCTGAAGACGGCGCGGACGGAGGCCTCGGTATCGGCCCCTTCGTCGTAGACGGCGGTGACCAGGGCCTGGAAGAACGCGCCCGCCCCGGTGATCACCTCCTCGCCCAGTTCCTGCTTGCCGCCGGGGAAGTGGTGGTAGAGCGAGCCGAAGGGGGCGTCGGCCTCGGCGACGACCTGCTTCAGGCCGGTGCCGTTGTAGCCCTGGCGGCGGAAGAGCTCGGCGGTCGCGAAGAGGATGCGGTCGCGGGTGGGGGTGACGGTCTTCTCCACGCCGAGAAGTGTACGCTTCGCCTCACTAGAGCGATCTACCTAGAAGGGATCCAGCGATGAAGCTCCGCAACGTCCTGCTCGGCGCCGCGCTCGGCTTGGCCGCCCGCGCCGCGCTTCCCCGCCTCCTGCTCCTCAAATTCGCGCCCTCCGTCGCGAAGCTGAACGCGGGCGATCACAAGCCGCTCCTCGACGCCTACGCCGACGACTTCGTCCTCCACTTCCACGATGGTCCGCACCGCTGGCGCGGCGACTGGGTCGGCAAGGCCGGCATGGACCGCTTCCTCCAGAACTTCACCCGCGCCGGGATCCAGGGCGAGATCGTCGGGATGGCGACCAGCGGCCCGCTCTGGGCCCTCACCATGTGGGTGCGCTTCGACGACCACGCCGACGCCCCCGATGGCACCCGCCTCTACTCCAACTCCACCGTCCTCGTCCTCCGCACCCGCTTCGGCAAGGTGGTCGAGCAGCACGACTTCTACGTCGATACCCAAGAAATCGTCGATTTCGACCGCCGCCTGGCCGAGCGCGGCGTGGAGGCGGTGCCGGCGTCCTAGTCGGTTGGTCTGGGGGGTTCGGGCGAGCTCCGGGAGCCGCGGATTCCGGTCCGACCCCCGGCCGGCTATGGGTCGGTCCGGAATCCGCGGCAGTCCCGGGCGGGGAAGGGGGGACGACACACTTCCCCAGCACCCCTCCATACGACTGGTCACTTAACCCCACCCTGATGTGGCCAAATGACCGGTCGTCGGATCAGGTGACGAGGAACACGCACGGAAGCGTGGAGAAGGACACGCAAGTCGCACGAATTGACCCTCCCGTGCGCCTTCTGCACCAGGCCCACAGACGCTCGCTGAGTTGACAGCGCTATAGGCGGCTCAACTCAGCGAGCGTCGATTCCGGTGTTGAGGAAGACGCACGTTCGCGACGTAGGCGTCACGGAAGGCGCAAAGGAGTGACGGAGGCGTGACGCTCCTGCGCGTCCTCTCCCGAAACCTCGCCCCCGGGCGCCAGCTTCAAGCAACTAGTTCGACCGACGAACCAGTGTTGCTACGCTGGTTCCGAGATGGTTCGTCGGACGAACGAAACGAGCGGCAGCAACAGGGTTCAGGCCATCCGGGCGTTGGCGCGGATGGCGCGGCAGCTTGAACGGTCCTCGGGGGATCTCAACCTCGCTCACTATCGGGTGCTGGCCGCGGTCGCGGACGGGGACGAGCGGGCATCGCGGGTCGCCGATCGGCTGGCGCTCGGCAAGCCGACGGTGAGTGCGGCGGTGGAGTCGCTGACCAAGCGGGGGCTGCTCTCGCGGGAGGACGCCGCCGACGATCGGCGGGCAGCGACGCTGGCGCTGACGCCGTCGGGGAAGGTCGCGCTCGCCACGGTCGAGGAGGAGATGCTGGGCCGGCTCGACGACCTCTGCTCGCGGACGCCCGACCCCGATGCGGTGCTCGACGCGCTCGCCCGGCTCGGCGAGGCGCTCGACGAGATCGCCGACGAACGGCTCGTCGCGCGGAAGGCCAGGAAGTCGAGTTGAGCGAGCAGCAGGGCTGGCTGCGCCGCCTCGTCGGCTACGTCCTCCGTCACCGGCGCGACGTCGCGATCTCCTTCGGCGCCGCGGTGCTCGGGGCCGCCTGCCAGGCCGGCGCGCCGCTGCTGGAGCGCCAGATCGTCGACGGCGTCATCGTCGAACGCTCCGAATCCCTCTGGCCCTGGCTGATCGCGCTCGTCCTCGTCGCCGGCGGTGCCTTCCTCGCCGCCCACCTGCGGCGCTATCGCGGCGGCAAGGTCGCGCTCGAGGTCCAGTACGACCTCCGCAACGAGATGCAGGCGCACCTCCAGGGGATGGACTTCGCCGCCCTCGACGGGATGCCGACCGGCCAGCTCGTCGCCCGCGCCAGCTCCGACACGACCCTCGTCCAGGGCCTCCTGATGTTCATCCCGATGATGAGCGGCAACCTGCTGCTGATGCTGCTGTCGCTCGGCGTGATGCTGTGGCTCTCGCCGCCGCTGGCGCTGGTCAGCCTGATCATCGCGCCCGCCCTGATCGCGGTCAGCTACCGGATGCGGACGCGGATCTTCCCCGCCACCTGGGACGCCCAGCAGCGCGAAGGCGAGGTCATCCAGATCGTCGACGAGGCCGTCGGCGGGGTGCGCGTGGTGAAGGCGTTCGGCCAGGAACGGCGCGAGCTGGAGCGGGTGGCGGCCGCCTCGGAGGACCTCTACGGCTCGCAGATGCGCGCGGTCCGGCTGACCTCGCGCTTCCAGCCGCTGCTGCAGGCGATCCCGTCCTTCGGCCAGGTCGGCATCCTCGCCTTCGGCGGCTGGCTGGCGTTGCACGGGGACATCAGCCTGGGCACCTTCCTCGCCTTCACCACTTATGTAGGGCAGCTCGTCTCGCCGACCCGCCAGCTCGCCGGGCTGATGGCGATCGGCCAGCAGGCGCGGGCCGGGGTCGAGCGGATCTTCCAGCTGCTCGACCTCCGGCCGGGCATTGCCGATGCGCCCGATGCGGTCGAGCTCGGCCCGCTGGAGGGGGACATCGACTTCGACGACGTGCACTTCGGCTACGACGGGCGGCGCGACGTCCTCGCCGGCTTCGACCTCCACGTGAAGGCGGGCGAGCGGGTGGCGATCGTCGGCCCGAGCGGCAGCGGCAAGACGACCGCGACGCTCCTCGTCTCCCGCTTCTACGAGCCGGATCGCGGCGCGGTGCTGGTCGACGGCCACGACGTGCGCGGGGTGACGCTCCACTCGCTGCGGTCCCAGATCGGCGTCGTCTTCGAGGAGGCGTTCCTCTTCTCCGACAGCGTGCGGGCGAACATCGCCTACGGTCGGCCGGAGGCGAGCGACGCGGAGATCGAGGCGGCGGCCCGCGTCGCCCAGGCCCACGACTTCATCGAGCGCCTGCCGCGCGGCTACGACAGCGTCGTCGGCGAGCGCGGGCTGACGCTGTCGGGCGGGCAGCGGCAGCGGATCGCGCTGGCGCGCGCGGTCCTGCAGGACCCGCGGATCCTGATCCTCGACGACGCGACCAGCGCCGTCGACGCCCGCACCGAGGAGGCGATCAACGAGGGCCTGCGCACGGTGCTCGCCGGGCGGACGACGCTGCTCGTCGCCCACCGCCGCTCGACCCTCCACCTCGCCGACCGCGTCGTCGTCCTCGACGAGGGCCGGATCATCGACGAAGGCACCCACGAGGAGCTGGCCGCGCGCTCCGCCGTCTACCGCGGCCTGCTGACCGGGTTGGACGAGGACGTCGCCGAGGCGGTCGAGGGCAGCATCGAGGCGCTGAGCACGCGCGCCGCCGGGACGACGGCGTCGGCCTGGGGCGGCGACGGCAACGGCGCGGCGACGGCAAGCACCGGCGGCGGGTCGCTCGGCATCGGCTCGGCGGCCCCCGGCGCGACGGCCGGGAGCGGCACGCCCGCCTCCACCCGCTTCGGCGCGACGAGCCTCGGCACCGCCAACCTCGGCGGCGGGCTCGGCAAACCGGGCGGGGTGCGCGGCGGGGCGATGGGCAAAAGCCTGGCGCCGACGCCGCAGCTGCTCGCCCAGGTGGCGAAGCTGCGGCCGGTCCGGGACCGCGCCGACGTCGACCTCGACCGCGAGGCCCGCCACGTCCGCGGCTTCACCCTGCGCAAGCTGCTGCGCGAGTTCCGCCTGCCGCTGCTGGTCGGCCTGGTGCTGGTCGTCCTCGACGCGCTCGCCGGCATCGCCGGCCCGGTCCTGGTCAAGAACGGCATCGACGACGGCGTCGCCACCGGCTCGCAGGCGGCGCTCTTCACCGCGTCGGCGATCTTCCTCGCGGTCACCCTCGCCGACCTGATCGACGAGGTGGGGGAGACCTTCGTCACCGGCCGCACCGCGCAGCGGGTGATGCTGTCCCTGCGGATCCGGATCTGGGCGCAGCTCCAGCGGCTCGGCCTCGACTACTACGAGCGCGAGATGCCGGGCCGGATCATGACCCGGATGACGACCGACGTCGACCAGTTCGAAGCGCTGATCGAGAACGGCCTGCTCTCCGCCCTGGTCGCCTTCGCCACCTTCCTCGGGGTCGGGGTCGCGCTCCTCGTCCTCAACTTCGAGCTCGGCCTGGCGACGCTCTCGGTCGTGATCCCGCTGGCGTTCGCGACGGCCGCCTTCCGGCGCCGCTCGGGCGTCCTCTACGACCAGGCGCGCGACCGCATCGCGATCGTCAACGCCGACTTCCAGGAGAGCCTCTCCGGTGTGCGCGAGGCCCAGGCAGCCGTCCACGAGGCGGAGACCGCGGGCCGCTTCCGCCGGCTCGGCGACGATTACCTCGAGTCGCGCGTCGGCGCCCAGCGGCTGGTCGCGACCTACTTCCCCTTCGTCCAGTTCCTCTCCTCGCTGGCGGACGTGATCGTGCTCGCCGTCGGCGCGCAGATGATCCACGAAGGGCGCCTCACGACCGGCGTCCTGATCGCGTTCATCCTCTACGTCGACATGTTCTTCAGCCCGATCCAGCAGCTGTCCCAGGTGTTCGACTCCTGGCAGCAGACGCGGATCTCGGTGGCGCGGATCGACGAGCTGATGGGGCTGGAGACGACGACCCCGCCCGCCGCCGAGCCGGTCGCGCCGGGACGTCTCGCGGGCGCCGTGGCGCTCGAGGGCGTGAGCTTCTCCTACCCCGAGCCGACCGCGGCGCCGAGCGCCATCGCGGCGGTGCGCGGCCCCGCCGACCCGCGCCTCGGGGCGGCGGAGGACGAACTCCTCACCGCCAAGCCGCCGGAGGCGCTGAAGGAGATCGACCTCGCGATCGAGGCGGGGGAGACGGTCGCGCTCGTCGGCGAGACCGGGGCGGGGAAGTCGACCCTGGTGAAGCTCATGGCGCGCTTCTACGACCCCGACCACGGCCGCGTCGCGGTCGACGGCCACGACCTCCGCGACCTCGACCTGCCCGCCTACCGCCACCGCCTCGGCTACGTCCCCCAGGAGGCCTTCCTGTTCACCGGCTCGATCCGCGACAACATCGCCTACGGCCGCCCGGAGGCGACCGACGCCGAGGTCGAGGCGGCGGCCCGCGCGGTCGGCGCCCACGACTTCATCGCCGCCCTGCCCGGCGGCTACGGCCATGGGGTCGCGGAGCGGGGACGATCCCTCTCCGCCGGCGAGCGCCAGCTCATCGGCCTCGCCCGCGCCGAGCTGGTCGACCCCGCGATCCTCCTCCTCGACGAGGCCACCTCCAACCTCGACCTCGCCAACGAGGCCCGCGTCGTCGCCGCCATGCAACAGCTCTCCGCCGAGCGCACCACGATCGTCATCGCCCACCGCCTCCAGACCGCCCGCACCGCCGACCGCATCGTCCTCCTCGATGCCGGCCGCATCGCCGAGGTCGGCGGCCATCAAGAGCTCCTCGCGAGGGACGGCCACTACGCCGCGATGTGGCGAGCCTTCGAGGCCCTGAGCGAGGACCGCACCGCCGCCTGACTTCAGCCGCCCCGCCGCCCCCGCGCCCAGCTGTTCCTTATGGACCTGTGGCGTCTATAAGGAACAGCTGGCGGCGCTAGAAGAACCCGTTGCGGGGCGGTGGGGTGCCGTTGACCAGGTGGTCGCCGACGGCGGAGGCCTTGAGGAAGGTCGGGTTGTGGGTGGAGATCGTGCGGATGTTGCGCCAGTGGCGGTCGAGGTTGGCGGCCGACTGGGTGGCGGAGGCGCCGCCGGCGTCGAAGAGGGCGGTGGCGGCGCGGGGGGCGAAGGAGTCGATCGCGACCTTGGCCTGGGCGGCGGCGAGCTGGGCGGCTTCGGCGAGGTCGGGATCCGGCCTGCCGTTGACGATGGAGGCACCTGCGGCGTCGATGCGCTCGGCGGCGGCGAGGACGATCGCCTCGGCGGCGAAGGCGTCGGCGGCGATCTCGCCGACCACCTGGAGGACCTGCGGGTCGCCGGTCGGGCTGGCGTCGGCGGCGTGGCTGAAGGAGCGGCGGCGGCGTCGCACCAGGGCGACGGCGTCGTTGCGCACGGCGCGGAGGGCGCCGACCGTCACCGCCTGCAGGTATAGCTGGAGGAATGCCCCCTGGATCGCGGGCGCCTCCATCAATTCCTGATGATTGCCGAGGTCGACGACCTCGTCGGGCTCGACCCGCACGTCGTCGAGGCGCGTGGTGCCGGTGCCGGTGAGGCGCTGGCCGAAGCCGTCCCAGTCGTCGAGGATCGAGACGCCCTCGCGGTCGACCGGGATCGTGATCGCGGCGATCCTCTCGTCGGGGGTCGAGGCGTAGATCTGCGTGTAGTCGGAGTAGAGGCTGCCGGTCGAGTAGAACTTCTCGCCGTTCAGGCGGAAGCCGCCGCCGGCCGGGTCCGGGGACAGCAGGGTGTCGAAGCCCATGCCGACCGCGTTCGCGCTCTGCTCGCTGATCGCGTTGCCGAAGATCTTGCCGTCGTTGACGACGGCCACCCAGCGGGCGCGCCGCGCCGGGTCGGGCTCGTCCAGCAGCCGCTCGACGAAGGAGAAGTGGACGCGCAGGATGTGGGCGACGTTGGAGTCCGCCTCCGCGAGCGCCATCAGCACTTCGAAGAGCTGGCGCAGCGTCGCCCCGCCGCCGCCCTCGGCGACCGGCACGCGGATCGCGCCGAGCCGCGCTTCTTTGATCAGGCCGATCTCGTCGAAGGGAGCGACCCCGTCGCGCTCCCGCTCCGACGCGCCCGCGGCGATCTGGTCGAGGAGTCGCTGAAGGGCCTGGGTTCCGGGGAGTGGGTGCTCGCGCAGTGAGGTGGTCGCCATGCGCTCAAGACTAATCTCGATCAGACAGGTCAAGAAAGAATGGAGGCCGGTTTACCCGGTCGGGGAACGGTTAGGGTCGGAGCAATGGACCAGCGCGTCAGCCTGATCACGCTCGGCGTCGATGACGTCGGCGCCGCGTGGCGCTTCTACGAGGCGCTCGGGTGGGAGTGCAAGGAAGTCGAGGAGACGGTCTTCGTCCAGGCGGGCGGGTCGGCGGTCGTCCTCTGGGGACGGGAGAAGCTGGCCGACGACGCCGGGGTGGAGGACGCGCGCGCCGACGGGTTCGGCGGGATGGCACTGGCCCAGAACGTGCGCTCGCGGGAGGAGGTCGACGAGGTCGTCGCGGCCGCCGAGGCCGCTGGAGCGACGATCACCAAACCCGCCGCCGAGACCTTCTACGGCGGTTACGCCGCCTACTTCGCCGACCTCGACGGCCACCTCTGGGAGATCGCCCACAACCCGGGCTTCACCCTGCGCGACGACGGCTCGCTCGTCCTGCCGTTCTGACGTCCCGGAGCGCGGCGGCCCCCCCGCCGGTCGGAGCACGCCCTTGACCTCGAGCGCGCTCTAATTCCTATCCTCGAAGCATGGAGTCCGAAACCGCCTCCCTCGAGACCGTCCTCACGATCGCCGACGCCGCCCGCGCCTCGTCCGGGCACCGCCGCTGCAGCGAGGCCGACATGGCATGGGTGGAGGCCATCCGCTGCCTGCGTGCGACCGGGATGCCGATCGCGCGCATCCGTCGCTGCTACGAGCTGGTGCGGATCGGCCGCCACGAGCGCGAGCGCCTGGCGCTGCTCGAGGAGCACCGGGAGTCGGTGCGGGCCCAGCTGGCGGAGGTGCAGGGTCACCTCGCCTTCGTCGAACGGAAGATCGCCACTTACGAGGAGCTAATCGATGGATAGAAGGACGCTTGGCAATCAGGGCTTCGAGGTATCGGCCGAGGGGCTCGGCTGTATGGGGATGACCTGGGCCTACGGCGCGGGCGACGAGGAGGCGGGGATCGCGACGATCCACCGGGCGCTGGAGCTCGGCGTCACCTTCCTCGACACCGCCGAGGTCTACGGCCCGTACACGAACGAGGAGCTGGTCGGGCGCGCCGTCGCCGGGCGCCGGGACGAGGTCCAGATCGCGACCAAGTTCGGCTTCGCGCTGAACCCGGACGATCCCTACAGCCGTGGGACCGACGGCAGCCCGGAGAACGCGCGGCGGGTCTGCGACGAGTCGCTGCGGCGGCTCGGCACCGACCACATCGACCTCTACTACCAGCACCGGGTCGACCCGGACGTGCCGATCGAGGAGACCATCGGCGCGATGGGCGAGCTGGTCGCCGCCGGGAAGGTCCGCTTCATCGGCCTCTCCGAGGCGGCGCCGGAGACGATCCGCCGCGCCCACGCGACCCACCCGCTGACCGCGGTGCAGAGCGAGTACTCCCTCTGGACGCGCGACCCGGAGGACGAGGTGCTGCCGACCCTGCGTGAGCTGGGCGTCGGCTTCGTCCCCTACTCGCCGCTCGGCCGCGGCTTCCTCACCGGCCGGATCCGCTCGCTCGACGACCTCGCCGAGGACGACTGGCGCCGCACCAACCCGCGCTTCCAGGGCGAGGCCTTCGCGGAGAACCTGCGCCTCGCCGACCGCGTGGCGGAGCTCGCCGAGGGCATCGGCGCGACGCCTGCCCAGGTGGCGCTCGCCTGGGTCCTCGCCAAAGGCGACGACCTCGTCCCGATCCCCGGCACCAAACGGCCGGAGCGGGTCGAGGAGAACGCGGCGGCCGCGGACCTGGCGCTGACCGACGCCCAGGTGGCCGACCTCGACGCCGCCGTCTCCCCCGACGCCGTTCGCGGCGCCCGCTACGACGACTCCGGCATGGAGATGCTGAACAACTGAGGTAAGGCGCCCCCGAGGAAAGGGACGCAAGAGTCTGCGGCTAGCGCGGCCGTCTCGGCCACGGCCCGGGCAGGCTGTGGCCGTGGCCGAGACGGCCGGGGATGTGGGGAGTGGCGGGGACCGTCCACGCGAGCCCCACGGGTTCGTCACGAGGGAGGGACGGATCCGTGACGGGACTCGCGGGTCGTGGGAGAGATGTCGGGAAGGTCACGCTTCCGTGCGTGTTGGGCAACACGCACTTTCGCGCTGAGTGAGTTGACCACACCATGGTGTGGTCAACTCACT
>Ga0153956_1000999_pt1 | contig 27836 bp, 25 predicted proteins | sample TSFL040MetaG_FD_104704 | JGI IMG/M metagenome (GOLD analysis project Ga0153956, IMG submission 104704) | Attine ant fungus gardens microbial communities from Florida, USA - TSFL040 MetaG | ecosystem: Host-associated > Fungi > Mycelium > Unclassified | place: USA: Florida, Wekiwa Springs... | reverse complement strand
CGAACTGGCGAAGCGGATCGAGCGCGGTGACCTCGACGCCAAGCAGAAAATGGTCGAGTCGAACCTCCGCCTGGTCGTCTCGATCGCGAAAAATTATCGGAACCAGGGCCTGCCCTTCCTCGATCTGATCCAGGAGGGGACGCTGGGGCTCGTCCGCGCGGCGGAGAAGTTCGACTACCGCAAGGGGTTCAAGTTCTCCACCTACGCGACCTGGTGGATCCGCCAGGCGATCGCCCGGGCGCTGGCCGACAAGGCGCGGACCATCCGCATCCCGGTCCACGTGGTCGAGAAGCTGAACAAGATCGGCCGCGCCGAGCGCAAGCTGGTCACCGAGCTGGGCCGCGAGCCGACCCCGGAGGAGATCGCCGAGGTCACCGGGATCGACCCCGAGGAGGTCGACTCGATCAAGCGCTCCGCCCAGGCCCCGGTCTCCCTGGAGAAGCCGGTCGGCGACGAGGAGGAGTCCGAGTTCGGTCAGTTCATCGCCGACGAGAAGGCCGAGTCCCCGTTCGACCGGGCGGCCGACCTGCTCACCAAAGAGGCGCTGAAGGAGGCCCTCGAGAACCTCTCCTACCGCGAGCGCCGCGTGCTCGAGCTCCGTTACGGGCTCGGCGGCGAGCACCCGCGGACCCTGGACGAGGTCGGCCGCACGTTCAACGTGACCCGCGAGCGCATCCGCCAGATCAAGAACCAGAGCCTGAAAAAGCTCCAGAGCCTCGGCGAGGCGCAGAAACTGCGCGAGGTCGCTTAGGCGCTTAAGCAGTACTTGGTAGCGGTGTAAAGCAAGCGAGCATCCCGGCCGATAAGGGCCGGGATGTTCGACATCGCAACCGCCCTCAGGACCCTCGTCGAGCGCGAGGGCTCCGACCTCCACGTCAAGGTCGACTCGCCGCCGGTCGCCCGGATGCACGGCGAGTTGATCCCCCTGGAGGGCTTCGGCAAGCTGACCGCCGAGGACACCGAGCGGGCCTTCCGCGACATCGCCGAGCCGCGCTCGGTGACCGAGTTCGAGGCCGACGGGGAGGCCGACTTCTCCTACGCGCTGCCGGGCGTCTCCCGTTATCGCGTCAACGTCTTCAAGCAGCGCGGGGCGATCTCGATCGTCTGTCGCGCGATCCCCTTCCAGATCCGCTCGATCGACGATCTCGGGCTGCCCGAGGTGGTCCGCCGACTGGCCGAGGAACCACGCGGGATCGTCCTCGTCACCGGCACCACCGGCTCCGGCAAGAGCACCACGCTGGCGGCGATGATCGACCACATCAACGAGACCCGGGCGCGCCACATCATCACGCTCGAGGATCCGATCGAGTACCTGCACGCCGACAAGCGCTCGATCGTCAACCAGCGCGAAGTCGGCTCCGACACGGTCGGCTTCGGCCGCGCCATGCGCCGCGTCCTGCGCCAGGACCCCGACGTCATCCTGATCGGCGAGATGCGCGACGAGGAGACCGTCCGCACCGCCCTCTCCGCCGCCGAGACCGGCCACCTCGTCCTCTCCACCGTCCACACCCTGGACGCCACCGAGACGATCAACCGCATCATCGACTTCTTCCCGCCCCACCTGCAGCAGCAGGCGCGGGTGATGCTCTCGGCGACCCTCCGCGGGGCGATCGCCCAGCGCCTGGTGCCCGACATCACCGGCGAGGGCCGCGTCCCCGCCTCCGAGGTCCTCGTCGTCACCGGCCGCGTCCAGGACCTGATCCTCAACCCGGAGGAGACCGGCAAGATCACCGAGGTCATCGCCGAAGGGGACTACTACGGCATGCGGACCTTCGACCAGGCCCTGCTCTCCTACACCGCCGCCGGCCGGATCACCGAAGAGGTCGCGATGGAGTACGCCTCCAACCCGCACGACCTGAAGCTGATGCTCGCCGCCGGGGGGCAGCGGGCGAGCGGCATCGAGCAGCTCGGTGCCGCGGTGGCGTCGTGAGGAGGCTCGCGTGAGGGAGAAGCTGAACGAAAGCAAGGCCGCCCAGATCGGCCTGGTGGCGGTGCTGGTCGTCGTCGCCGCGGTGTTCTTCCTGAAATCGAGCGGCGGCGAAAGCGAAGGCGGCGAAGCGGAAGCGGGCTCCGAAGTGGCGGTCGAAGCGGGTGAAACGCTGGCCGTCTCGACCGCGACCGCGACCGCGACCGCGCCCTCGTCCTCGACGGGCATGGGGGAACTGCCGACCTCGGTGCCCACCGCCAAGGCGCCGCCGCGCGCCTTCCAGCTCGCCTACGAGTCGAACGAGCCGGTCGCCCTGCTGATCGTCCACGACGGCGGGATCGACGATGCGTACACGAAGCTGGCGCTGAAAGCGGTCGCGAGGATCGAACCGATCCCCGTCTTCGTCGTGCCCGCCAAGCAGATCTCCCGCTACGCCTCGGTCACCGTCGGCCTCAGCGTCAACCAGGTGCCGGCGCTGATCGTCCTGCGACCGAAGGATCTCAGCCACGGCGACCCGCAGGCCTCGGTCCAGTACGGCTACCAGACGGTGCAGAGCATCTACCAGCAGATCCTCGATGCCACCTACACCGGCCCTGAAGACCGGGCCTACCACCCGGGTTGAGTCGGCGATGAGCTCCGAGCACCCGATCCACCTGCAGGCCGTGCCCGACTACGACGGCGCCGCCGCGCCGGTGTTGCCGGCCGAGGAGCCCGGCACCCCCGGCCTCACCCCGCCCCTGCGGCGCGGGCACTCGCGCGGTTTCATCACCGACGTGCTGGTGGAGCTCGGCTACGTCGCCGAGCCGGTCGTGCGCGCGGCGGTGGAAGCGTCGCGCTCGGCGGGCAAACCGCCGGAGGCGCTGCTGCTCGGGCAGGGCGCGATCAGCGAGGAGCAACTCGCCCGCGCGACCGCCGAGCGCTACGGGCTCGACCATGTCGACATCGCCTTCTACAACGTCGACCTCGCCGCCGCGGCGCTCTTCCCGGTGGCGATGGCGCGCCGCTACATGGCGGTGCCGGTCGGCTACGTCGACCCGCAGACGCTGCTCGTCGCCGCCGCCGACCCGGCCAACGTGCTGGCGGTCGACGACATCCAGATCGCCACCGGGCTCGACTGCCGGATCGCGGTCGCCGCGCGCGCCGATATCGAAGGGCTGCTCTCGCGGCTGGGGACGCTGCAGAGCGCCGCCGCGGACGCGATCATCACCGGCGACCCGGAGGAGGACGAGGCCGGGCTCGCGCCCGTCGCCGAGATGCAGGCCGGGCCGGAGGACGCGCCGGTGGTCAAGCTCGTCTACAGCGTGCTCGCCCAGGCGGTGGGGGAGGGGGCCTCCGACATCCACCTCGAGCCCGAGGAAAGCGAGCTGCGGATCCGCTTCCGCATCGACGGCGTGCTGAAGGAGGCGGCGCACGTGCCGAAACGGATGATCGGCGCGGTGATCTCGCGGCTGAAGATCATGAGCGAGCTCGACATCGCCGAGAAGCGGGTGCCGCAGGACGGCCGGGTCAGCGTCTCGGTCGAAGAACGGCGGATCGACCTGCGCGTCACCACCCTGCCGGTGCAGCGCGGCGAGGGGGCGACGATCCGCATCCTCGACGAGAGCAACTCGCAGCGGACGCTCGACGACCTCGGCATGGGCGGCTCGGCGCGGGCTCGCTTCGAAGACGCCTTTCGCCAGTCCTACGGCGCCGTGCTGGTCACCGGGCCGACCGGCTCGGGCAAGTCGACGACCCTCTACGCGGCGCTCGGCGAGCTGAACGAAGTGACGAAGAAGATCATCACGATCGAGGACCCGGTCGAGTACCGGATCGACGGCGTCAACCAGATCAACGTCAACCGCAAGGCCGGGCTCGACTTCGCCACCGGGCTGCGCTCGATCCTGCGCGCCGACCCCGACATCGTGATGGTGGGCGAGATCCGCGATGCGGAGACGGCGCGGATCGCGATCGAGGCGGCGCTGACCGGCCACATGATGCTCTCGACCCTGCACACCAACGACGCGCCGGGGGCGATCCCGCGGCTGAACGAGATGGGGATCGAGACGTTCCTCACCGCCTCCGCGGTCGACTGCGTCGTCGCTCAGCGGCTGGCGCGGAAGCTCTGCCCCAGCTGCAAGCGGCGGACGATGATCTCGACCGAAGCGCTGGCCGGGGCCGGTGTCCGGGCCGGGGCGGACGTCGAAGGCTACGAGCCGGTCGGCTGTCCCCGCTGCGCCAACACCGGCTACCGGGGGCGGGTCGGGATCTACTCGGCGATGTCGATGAGCGAGCGGCTGAAAGAACTGACGATCGAGCGGGCGGCTGAGCCCGAAATCGCCGCCGTGGCGGAGGAAGAGGGGATGCTCACGCTGCGCGAGGACGGCGTCTCCAAGGTCCGCACCGGTGCGACCAGCCTGGAGGAGGTGCTCCGTGTCACCGCATGACTTCGATTTCTCCGAGGTGCTGCGCCAGATGGTCGAGTCGCGGGCGTCCGACGTGCACATCACGCCTGGTGTCCCCCCGATGATCCGCGACAAGGGGCGGATCCGCCCGATGGAGGGCTTCCCGGTGCTGAACACGCAGCAGACGCGCGAGGTCGTCTACGGGATCCTCAACGACGACCAGCGCAAGCGCTTCGAGGTGGAGCAGCAGCTCGATTTCGCCTACGCGATCCCGCAGGTCGCCCGCTTCCGCGTCAACTGCTTCTTCCAGCGCGGCGCGGTCAGCGCGGTTTTCCGGCTGATTCCGCACGAGATCCCGGCACTCGACTCGCTTGGCGTTCCGCCGGTGCTGCGCGAGCTGACCCATAAACCGCGTGGCTTCGTGCTGGTGACCGGGCCGACCGGCTCCGGCAAGAGCACGACGCTGGCGGCGATGGTCGACGCGATCAACCTCGACCGCGAGGACCACATCCTGACGATCGAGGACCCGATCGAGTTCCTCCACCGTCACAAACGCTCGATCGTCAACCAGCGGGAGGTCGGCTCCGACGCGCCTGACTTTGCCCGCGGGCTGCGGGCGGCGCTGCGCCAGGATCCCGACGTGATCCTGGTCGGCGAGATGCGCGACCTGGAGACCGTCTCGACCGCGCTGACCGCCGCCGAGACCGGCCACCTGGTCTTCGCCACCCTCCACACCCAGTCGACCGCGCAGACCGTCGACCGGGTGATCGACGTCTTCCCGCCCGAGCAGCAGGCCCAGGTGCGCACGCAGCTCTCGATCGCGCTGCAGGGGATCGTCACCCAGCAGCTCCTGCCGACCAGCGACGGGCGCGGGCGCGTCGTCGCCTGCGAGGTGCTGATCCCGACGCCGGCGATCCGCAACCTGATCCGCGAGGGCAAAACGCACCAGATATACGCGGCGGTGCAGACCTCGGGGGCGACCGGGATGCAGACCATGGATGCCGATCTGGCGCGGTTGGTGCGCGCCGGCAAGATCGGCCGGGCGCTGGCCGAACAGCGCGCCTCGGTGCCGGAGGAGCTCAGTCGCCTGCTCGGTGGGGCGCCGCCGGTGGCCGGCGCCGCCGCGCCCCCGGCCTACGCGGGCGCGAACGGGGGCTAGGCGATGGCGGCGACTACCTTCGCGTTCAAGGCGATCGACCTGGCCGGGTCGACGACGAGCGGTGAGCTCGAGGCAGACTCCAAGGCCGCGGTCGGCGAGCAGCTACGCCAGCGCGGCCTGATCGTCCTCGACGTCAGCCAGAAGACCAGCCCGTTCAACATCGAGGACCTCTTCAAGCGCTGGAAGGGCGTCGACATGCGGGAGCTGGCGGTCTTCTCGCGCCAGTTCGCCACTCTCCACGCGTCCGGGATGCCGATGCTGCGCGCGTTGCAGACGCTCGAGGAGCAGACCAACGACGAGATGATCCAGAGCGCCGTCGCGGGGATTCGCTCCGATGTCGAGGCGGGCAGCTCGCTCGAGCAGGCGATGGGCCGCTATCCGAAGGTGTTCGATCGCCTCTACCGGGCGATGGTCCGCTCGGGCGAGCAGTCCGGTCGTCTCGACGAGGCGATGGACCGGATCGCCTTCCAGGTGGAAAAAGCCGACGCCCTGCGCCGCGAGGTGAAATCGGCGCTGATGTACCCGGCGCTGATCTTCGGCTTCGCGACCGTCGTCCTGGTCGCGATCGTCGCCTTCGTGATCCCCGTCTTCGCCAACATCTTCAAAGAACTTGCCGAAGAACACCCCGAGGAAGCCGCCGGCCTGCCGGCGCCGACGCAGTTCTGCGTGAGTCTCTCCAACGCGCTCACGGGCTATTGGTTCGTGATCATCCCCGGCCTCGTCCTGGCGATCTTCCTCTTCTTCAAGTGGAAGAAGACCGAAGGGGGGCGCGCCGCCTGGGGTCGGTTCTGCCTGAAGCTCCCCGCGAAGATCGGTGACATCGTGCAGAAGGTTGCGCTGGCGCGTTGGTCGCGGACCTTCGCGGGCGCCGTGTCATCGGGTGTGCCGATGCTGCAGGCGATCAAGCTGACCGGTGAAACCGCCGGCAACGTGGTGGTCGAGGAAGCGATGGACGATGTCTACGCCTCGGTCAAGCGCGGTGGCTCGATCGCCGGGCCGGTGACCGAGAACGACGTCTTCCCGCCGATGGTCGGCCACATGATCGCGGTCGGTGAGGAAACCGGCCAGCTCGACCACATGCTGTCCAAGGTGGCGGACTTCTACGAGGCCGAGGTCGACGCCAAGGTGAAAGCGCTGACTTCGCTGCTGGAGCCGGTGATGATCGTCTTCGTCGGCGGCATGGTGGGATTCATCGTGATCTCGATGTACCTGCCGATGTTCTCGATCTACGAACACATCCGCTGAACCCGCTGTCCCGAGGGTCCGGTTCGCGCTGCAGCTCTTGTGGTCGTCATGGCAGCCCGAAGAGCTGCAGCGCGGACAAGCGACGTCCGGGAAGACGGGAGGAAGGGTGACGATGCGGTATTCGGGCGTTTGCGTCGTGCCGCTGGACGTTTGTCCGGCGTCGTCAAGGCGTCAGGACGTGACTCCACATTTTTCGGGACCGGATGGACTCATTTTCGTCTTTTGGTGAGTGAAAAGTCTCACCTTTTGGGTGGACGAAGATCAGCCCTAAAGGTGCGCTCGCAGCGGCCGATGTAGGTCCGGTAATGAATCTGCCAGAGCCTTGGTGCAAGGGGCAAACCCACTGCGAGGTGGCGACGCTAAGTCGTCGGAGCTCTCACCCGAGAGTCAGCCGGACTACCACCGGGGTCGACAGACACCGTGGCATCACGCGACGGGGCCTGGCGCAAACGATAGGACCACAGGAGGTACCTATGTTTCTCCAGAATCTCCGGGCGAAGGTTGGTGCCCGGCTCAACGGTGACCGCGAGGCGGGTTTCACCCTGATCGAGCTTCTCGTCGTCATGCTCATCCTCGGCATCCTCGCCGCCATCGCCCTCCCGGCCTTCTTCAACCAGAAGAGCAAGGCCAGCGACGCGAAGGCCAAGGAGTACGCCCACAGCGCCCAGGTGGCGATGGAGACGTGCTCGACCGAACGTGGTGGCGTTTATTCCGAAGGGACCCCAGGAGCCGAACCAGGAGACCCAGCCGTAGGAGCATGTGATGCGGCGGCGCTTGAAGTGATCGAGCCGACGCTCAGCAGTGCTACGGGCTTCGATGCCACGCCAGAAGGTACGGGCTACACGATCTCCGTCGAAGGAGCGGAAGGGCATACGTTCGAAATTGTTCGAACTGGTGGCGAGCTCGAATTCCCCTGTTCAGAGGAAGGTCAAGGCGGCTGCCCGGTGGGTGGCTGGGGCGAATAGGCCCTGACGATTGGTTTCTGCCGCGATGAGCAGATCCCCTCGTGTCGCAGTGAAGAGGCGGGCCATGTCGGCCCGCCTCTTCGCGTGTCTGCTGCCGGTCCTCTTCTGCTGGACGGTGGCCTCCCCGGCCGCGGCCGAGCAGCCGGTCCCGCCGGTCCTCCTCGGAACGAACCCACCCTCCTCGGCGGACGCGCCGGCGAGCTCGACGACGCCGGTGGTCCTCGGTGAATCTGAACCGCGGGCGACCCCGGTGAGCGCACCGCTCGACCGGTCGGTGCTGATCACTAGTGCTCTCAATCCGACCGCACACCCAAACTACGTCATCGAAATCTTTGCTGGCGAAGATTGCGGCGGATCCGCGATCGGCCACGCGACGGCAGGTACGTTCGACGCCGAAGGGATCGCGGTGAGCGTCGCGCCCGATCAGGTGACGATCCTGTCGGCTCAGGTCGATCCTGGGAGCCCTCTCGAACCTTCGTACTGCTCTGGTCCGCTCTTCTACTGGGAGGGCAATGTGTCCCAGGGGGCGACCGATGGTGGAAGTGGCGGTGGGTCTGGTCAGGGCGGCGGCGCCGGCGACGGGGCGTCTCCCGCACCCGGATCGATCGGTCCGGCGACTCCCGCCGCGCCCGTCACGCCGCTGACTCCCCGTATCCACACCGACCCCGGTGGCGTCGCCAACGACACCACGCCGGTCATCCTCGGCAGCGCACAGGGCGCCGAGTCGGTCCTGGTGTACACGAGCGAAGGTTGTCGGGGCACCCCGGTCGCCAGGGGCTCCGCGGGCCAGCTTCAGTCCGGCTTCCAGGTCTCGGTCACGCCGAACGCCACCACCGTCTTCTCGGCCGCCGCGATCATCGGCGGGCGCTCGACCTGCTCGGAGCCGGTCGCCTACACCGACGACTCGACGGCCCCTCGCACCCGCATCACGATGGGCCCCGGTGTCAAGACCCGCAAGCGCAAGGCGGTCTTCCGCTTCCAGGACATCACCGAAGATCCGCCCGGCACCAGCTTCGCCTGCAAGGTCGACAAGAAGAGGTGGAAGCCTTGCGCGTCTCCCTTCCGCCTGAAGCACCTGCAGTACGGCCGTCATCTCGTCAAAGTCCGCGCCACGGACCTTGCGGGCAATCGCGAGCCCAAGCCCGTCAAGCGCAGGTTCAAGGTCCTCCGCGCCGGTCGCCTCTGAGCGACGGCCGAGGGGTCGGATAGAACTCCCGCCGTGCTGGGCGTGGCGATCATCGCGTTTTTGGCCGGGCTCGCGGTCGGCAGCTTCGCGACGGCGGTCGCCTATCGGCTGCCGCGGGGGATGCCGTTCGCGCTGGAGCGCTCCCAGTGCCCCGCCTGCGGCGCCCAGATCGGTGCCCGCGACAACGTCCCGGTCCTCTCCTGGCTCCTCCTGCGCGGGAGGGCGAGGTGCTGCGGCGCGCCGATCTCGCCGTGCTATCCGCTGACCGAGCTGGCGGTCGGGGCCCTCTACGCCGCGACGGTGATCGTCTACCGCCACGATGCTGCCGAAGCCGTGATCGGTTTGGTCTTCGTCGCGATGCTCGCGATCGTCACGCTCACCGACCTGGACCGGCGGATCATCCCGAACAAGGCCCTGCTCGCCGGTGCCGTGATCTGCCTCGCGATCGCGATCCCGACCGACCCCGGCGGAGTCCCCGAGCGCCTGATCGCGGCCGCGGCCGGCGGCGGTGTCTTCTTTCTCATCGTCCTCGCCTATCCGCGCGGGATGGGCCTCGGCGACGCGAAGCTGGTGGCGACGATGGGCCTCTTCCTCGGCCGCGGCCTCGCCCCCGCGATCCTCATCGGCTTGCTGGCGGGCAGCGTCGTCGGCCTCGCCCTGATCGCCACCCGGGGCGCCGCCGCGCGCAAGATGACGATCCCCTTCGGCCCCTTCCTCGCCCTCGGCGGCGTCGTCGGCCTCCTGGCCGGCCACCACCTGGTCAATCTCTGGCTCGGCTGAGAGTTACCAGGACGAAGAGCGCCGATCCAGCGCCCGCATCAGGCGCCGTCCTCCCTCGCCGACCCGCCCGCGCGGCGCCGGGGCCGGGCAGGTCGTCCGAGGTGGCGTGAGGCTTCCGGGGGAAAGGGATCGAAGGTCCGTCACGAACCCCGGGATTCCGTCACGACTCTCCACCGGGGGGATCCGAACGGTCGGGGATCTCCCGTGTGCCCTACCTCGCCTTGGCCGAAGCCTCGAACACCGGCAGATCCCCGGTCGCCCGGACACACCGGCACGCCCGGGACGTGAGGGTCCCCGCGGGAAGACGCCGGGAAGACGTCACAGGTCGTGAGGAGGTCGGACCTCCGTGACGTCCCCGCGCGTGAGAAGCCACACCTCGCCCCTGTCCGTGACGAAGATGCCGGGAACGTCACGCTTCCCGTTGTCCATGGTCTCTTTTAGGGCTTGATCCGAGGGCCCGGAGACGCGCTGTCGACCTCAGGGGCCGTGCCTTGCAAGGGGCTCCGGGCGCCCGCCTCAAGAGGCTTGAACCATTCAGGGCCCGTGGAGCTTCCCGCCTGGGTCAGCGGCGATTCAGCCTGCGGGGGATTCGGCCGCTTCGCCGCGGCCCGCCGGCCTGGCGGTCATCTGTTCGGACTGCGCCGGCCCTTCCTTTTCCCCTTCCTTCGCGGTGCCGAGGGTGGCGCGGCGGGGCTTGGCGCTGAGGGTGCGGGTGATCTTCAGCAGCTCGATCCGGTAGGTGCGTTCCTGGGGACCGTAGACGAAGGTCTCGGGAAGGCCTGGTTCGAGGGCGAGGAGCTGGCAGGTCTGCGAGCCGATCACGCAGTTGCCTTCGCCGAAGATCGACACCACGTCGGAGGAGACCAGGAAGAGGGCCTTCTTGCCGTCGCGGCTGGTCCCCATGAAGGCGACGGCCGGGGTCGCGCGCGATGGCAGCATCGTCAGTTCCGGCAGGTTGTGGCGCGATTCGGCCTGTGGCTTCTGCTCGGCCTGCTTTTCGGTGCCTTCGCTCGATTGAGGGGCAGGGGGCACGGCGACGATCCGCACGTCGATCGAGTTGGAGGCGTAGCGCGTCAGGGTGGGCTCGCCGTGACCGCTCGACGCGGGCGGGGGTGAGCCGGCGGGCACCTTCGTCGGCGCGCTCGGCGCCGCGACCGGCGCGGACGGTTCCGGCGGGGGAGAGGCGCTCGCTTCGCCGCCGACGACGACCGCTTCGGCCGGCGGTTCTTCGGTCACGGTCGGTGCCGTTTCGCCCGCTTCCCCGCCGGTTTCGCCGGCTTCCTCCGCGGCGGATTCCGACGTGGCGCCGACCGCGCTCTTTTCGGCGAACGGGTCGAGCGCCCGGTAGTGCTTGAAGCGACGCTGAAGCTCGCGCAGGCCCGGTTCGGTCCGGGCGACGACCAGGGTCTTGCCGCCGTCCGTCGCTACCGACGCGGTCGCCGTCGGCGGCGTGGCGCTCGGTTCTTCGTCGCCCGAGTCCTTGGAGCTCTCGAGGAAGATCGGCACCGCGACCATCGCCACCAGGAGGATCACCACCAAAGGCAGCAGGTGACGTTCCTTCAGGTCGTAGTAGAGGTCGTAGACGAAGTCCGGGATCTTCAGCTCGGAGAGCTTGACCTCCGGCCCCTTCTTCAAGAAGTTCATCGGGCGGCCACCGTCTGCGTCGAGGCTTCGGCCGGAGCGCTCGGCGACGCGCCGGCGGTCACGCCCTGGCCAGGCGGGGTCAGGTAGGTGGTGACGGAGAAGGATGCCTGCAGCGGCTTGGGCCCGCCGGCGGTTTCGGCTTCTTCCCCTTCGGAATCGGCGGTGAGCGAGAAGCCGTTGATGGTGACGAGGCGGCCGTCGACGGCGACGTGGTCGTTCGACTTGACCAGTGCGTCGATCCGCCTGATGAAGGCTCCGATCTCGAAGAAGTTGCCCTTGAACTGGAGGTCATACGGCATCGTCGCGAGGCCCGCCGAGCCGACCGAGGCGCCCAGCGGCAGCAGCGACGCCGTCACCTCCGTGGCCGACGGGGCCGTCCCCTCCGCTTCGGTGCTGGGGGCCGCCGCTCCGCCGCCGCTCCCTTCGCCTTCGAGATTGATGCTGTCGAAGGAGACTCCGGATTCGGCAGCGATCTGGGTGAGTTCGACCAGGAGCGACGGGGTTTCGTCGGTGGACGGCACGGCCTGGCCGAGCTCCACCAACTGGTGGTAGGCGGTCGGGAAGGTGCGGCGGGCCGCGGTTGCCCGGGCGAGTTCGCCGCGTGCCGATTCGATGCTCGCGCTCAGCGCTTCGGCCTGTTTGCCGAGCTGGTCGGCTTCGTCGCGTTTCGGGCTCAGCGCGAGCACCCAGAAGGCGATCGCGGCTGCGGCGACGACGATGATCGCGACAATTGGTCGAGTCGACGACCCCATCAGCTTGGCCCCGCTTCTTCAGATTCGCCGGAAGGGGTTTCACTCGAGGTGGTTTCGGTCGACGATTCCGCTTCCGGCGCGGCTTCGGTCGTCGCTTCGGGGGCGACCGCTTCGCCGCCTCCGGTCGGGGGGACCGGCGCCGCGTCGAAGCCGGCGACCATCTGGAACTGGGCGGTCCTGCCCGTGCCTCCGCAGGGCGAGGTGGTTTCGGCGGACGCACCGGTGTCGCCGAGCGTGGAGGACGGCAGACCGACCCGAGTCACGCCGTCGATGTCTTCGACCGCCTCGACGAAGCCCGCGACCGCGCCCTGGCCGCTCGCGCAGCCGACCATTTCGAGCGCCGGACCAGCGATCTGGCCGCGTATGCCGATGCCGCTGCCGCCGGCGACGCCCACTCCCGGCGCCGCGGTCCCGGTGAGGCTCGTGAGCTGCACGTCCGCCGGCAGCACCAGCGACAGTTCGGCCAGCACGCGTTCCCAGTCGAAGCGGCTGTTCGCCAGTTCGGTGATCGTCGCCAGGCGTTGTTCGCGGACCGTCGCGAACTGGGTGTAGGAGGCGAGCGCCTTGACCTCCGCTTCGATGCTCGCGTTTTCGCTTTCCAGGGTCGCGACTTCGGCCTTGCGGTCCGCGACCTTGTCGTTGGTGACGACCAGGGCGGTGATCGCGATCACCGCGGCGGCCAGCGTGCCGACGACGACGTAGGCCAGCGGTCCCGCCCGCAGCGGCTTGCGACCGCCGGGGCGCTCCTCCGCCGGGATGAGGTTGACGGGGCGCATCGCTAGAGGTCCAAGGCGAGGCCGAGGGGCAGGGTCAGGCGCGCCGCGGTGGCGGCGTCGTAGGCGCCGAGGGCGGCTGGGCGGCCGATCGCGATCGGCAGGCCGGCGGCGGGCTCCATCCGCTCGGCGAGTCCGGGGATCGCGCTGCCCGGCCCGCAGAGGACGATCCGCTCGACCGGCACCGCGGCCTCCTGGGCGGCGTAGAAGTCGAGCGAGAGGCGGAGCTCGTCGACGAGCGAGGTGGCGCCGCGCTCGAGCACCTCCAGAGTTCGTGCGACGAGGCTCGGGTCGCCCTCGATCTCCTCGGCTGGGCGGCCCAGGCCGACATGGTTAAGCCACAGGTTGGCGTGCTCGGGGGAAAGGCCGGTCGCGGAGGCGAGCCCGCCCGCGATGTCCTCGAGGCCGACGGGGGAGACGCGGGTGAAGAGGCAGGAGCGGCCCCGCGCGACCGCCAGGTTGGTGGTGTCGCCGACGTTGCAGTAGAGGATCGAGCCCCTGTCCGCCGCGGGCAGGGGCTCGTCGTCCGGATGCTCGAGCGGCGCGTCGAGCTCGGCCAGCGCACGGAGCATGCCGAAGGCCGAGAGGTCGACGCCGACGGGTTCGAGCCCCGCGTCGCGCAGCGGGCGCAGCGTGGCGAGGATCATCTCGCGGCGGGCGGCGACCACCATCACGTCGATCTGTGCCGGTGCGTCACCGCTTGCCGCCACGCCGCCGACCACCCGATGCTCAATCACGGCCTCGTCCAACGGCATCGCGATCTGCTCCTGGGCAGAGAAACGCACCGCCGCGTCCAGCTCCTCGGGGCTCTCGATCATCGGCAGGCGCAGCATGCGCACGACGAGGCGCTGATTGGCGAGCCCGAGCCGTACCCGCTTGCTCAGCTTGTGGGTGTCGAAGAGCGCCCGGAGTGCTTCGGCAATCGCCTCGGGCTCCGCCACCTCGCCGTCGCGGAAGGCCTCTGGCGCCAACGGCTGGACGCCGGCAGCGACGACCTGAGGCGCGCCGTCGACCCTCGCTTCGACGGCGGCGACGCTGCCGGCCTCGATCTCGAGCCCGACGACCACGCCCCCGTCGCCCTTCTTGCGGCCGAAGCTCGGCAGCGAGATCTCCGGCCCGCCCAGCGTGGGCCGGGAGCCACTCGGGCGGCGGAATTCCGGCCGCCGCAATTCGGGGCGGCGCGGCCGGGGGAGGGAGATCTGCTTGGTGAGGATCGAGCTCATGGGAAGGGTCGTGTTCGGGGTGGCACCCATTCATCGACCGCTCGGCCGAATACTTGACTCATTCAGTCGTCTCGCGACCGATCACCCAGTCGGACTTGATCGGCTCGAGGAAGTGCGGCGGCTCGGTGCGTTCGAAGCGCTGGTCGTATTGGTAGTTCTTCAGGTAGCCGGTGGTATTGGTCGTGCCGACGGCGCCGCGGTAGTACTGGGCGATCGCACCGGTGACGTTGAGATCTTTCAGCTTGCTCCCACACGTGTAGTTGTCGACGATGAAGGAGTGTTCGAGCGCCAGCAGCGCGGCTTCGATGGTCGGTTCCTGGATCGTGCCGGTGAGGTTGCGGCTGCTCGACGTACAGGTCTTTTCGGTCACGGTCACGTTCACGCCATTTTCCTTGTGCGTCGTGGTGGTCGTCGTTATCTGGACGGGGTGCTTGATGCGGATGAAGTTGTTGGCGATCAAACCGAGCATGCCTTGTTCGCTCGCCTTCTTGAGGTCGCCGGTGATCAAGACATCGTTCTGGGCGGCGATCGTCAGCGGCTTGGAGAAGGTGCCTTCGACGTTGACGGTCCCGCAGTCTCCTTCCGCATTGGTTGCATATTCGACGGCGAACGGCGTGTACAGGCTTGGGCATTCGACGGTGGTCGAGACGTAGATGACGCCGTTGGACGGGTACGGCATGGTGGTCCCTTCGCACTGCTTCTTGTGCCCGACGACCATCGTTGAACCCTTGAGGCAGATATTCACTTCGCCTTCGAAGAGGTAGCCGCCTTCTTCCGCGATCTGCTCGAGTTCTTGGTTGGATTTCGGCGGGATCAGGTCGCCTTGGCCGAAGAGGTAATGGCCTTTGACGTTTTTGCTGCTGCCGGCACAGCTCGATCCTGAGTGCAGGATCTTGTCGCTCGTCGAGAGCCACCCCGGGGAGGTCGGGTAGCTGACGATGATCGGGTCGCCGGCGTTGCGTCCCAAGGTCGGGCTTTCGCAGAAGACGAACACGTCGTTCGTACGCATCGGCCCCTTGATGTCGTCGCCACCGACGAAGGAGATGGAGTCGCAGTAGTCCGGCGCCTTTTCCTTTCCTTCTGAGTTGTAGTACTTGCCGTTGGACTTCTGGAGCAGGGCTTCGCCAAGCGCGCTCAGAGCTTCACCCTTTTCGTTGACGAGCGGGGTGTCCGTCCGGTGCTCGGAGACCTTTTTGGAGCAGAGGGCGGTGGCCGCCTTGGTCAGGACTTCCTTGCCGTAGGTCACCGGGTCGGACGTCTCCCGCTGGGTGAAGTACACGTAGTCGAGGAAGCTGGCGGGCTTGAAGGTGGCCGTCACCTTGACTTCCGACGTGCCGGAGAATCCGGTGGCCCGGACCCGGAAGGTTCCGTTCATCGCCGTGCCGTTCGCTTCGATGAAGCTCGCGGTCGCCGCCGTGAGCGACGATCCGTCGCAGGATACGTGTCCATTGGCGGGGAGCAGTTCCAACGCGTAGTGCGCGCCGGGCTGCCCGGGCACCGGACGTCGATTCGCGGTCGATCCCTCCTGGTTAAGCGCCGTCATGCCTGGCGGCGCGGCATCGGCGCACTTTTCCCAGTAGTTGGGTTCGGCGTGCAGGTGAAAGGCGTATTCGTTGATGCCGGCCAGGGCGGCCTCGTAGGCTTGCTTGCGCGCCAGGTCGCGGCTCGATAGATGGGTGTCTCCGTTGACCGCGGTCACCGCCACGGCGGCCAAGAGCACGATCAGCGAGAGGCCGATCACCGTCATGATCATCGTGAAGCCGTCCTCGGTGCGTGCTTTCACTGACATGGCGGCGCCGTTTCAGTGTTGTAGGTGGGGGGCGTCAGGCGCAAGGTCGCGCTGTCCCAGACCGTGGTGTCGGCGCCGGAATCATGGGTGGAATTGGCCGCCGGTTCCGCGTTGAGCGCGATCTTGACATAGACGGCTTCTTCCGCGGTGGAGGCGGTCAGGGGTACCGCCAGCGGTGCTTTCCCGAGGGCGCCATCTTCGAAGTTGAAGTAGCTGAAGATTTCCCCGTTCCGGCCGCCTGGGCCGACGTTGTCGATCAGCTTTCGGGTGGTCCCGCCTTCGGTCTCCCAGAGGGCATCGCTGTTTCTGTCGAAGAAGATTTCGCTTGCGACTTCGACCGGGGCGACCGCCTGCGCTTCGTCGCTCGCCGCGTGGACGAAGACCAACTTGGTCGACGAGCTGCCGCCTTTCACCGGGACGATCCGCGGCGAGAGACAGGCGGAGTGGAGCTGTTCGACGATTTTGGTGACCGCCAGGCGGGCGTTCTGGGTGGATTCGACGCGGGCGCTGACGCGGGCGGTGCCGTGGAGGGTGGTGATGATCACCATCGAGAGCCCGGTCAGCACGATCATTCCCATCGCCATGCCGACCAGGAGTTCGGTGATGGTCGAGCCGCGCTCGTCGTTGAGTGGGGGTCGGTTGCTCACGGGCATCCGGTGGTCGAGCCGCTTCCAGTGAGGGTCACCGACGCTTTCGTCGGCGCGTCGGGGTTGGTCACTGCAAGGTTCGTCAGCTTGGCGGTGCGGTAGGAGTTGCTGAGCTTGGCGGTCGCGCAGATGTTGTAGATGCTGTAGGGGAGGCCAAGCGCCTGGGTGTTTGCGCGGCTGTTCGATGCGGCATAACCGGCGTTGTTCGTGAAGAAGGTCCGCTTCACCTTGGTACCGACGTCGGGACACTGCGTGTCGGTCACGGTCACCGTGGCGTTTTCGACCGGATTGCCGCCGTAGAGAACCTGTAGTTGCAGCGCCGGGACCTGGACCGTCGGCGTGGCCGTCTCCCCGGGCTCGACCTGGAAGCTGGGCATCGCGATGGACGGTTCTTTCGGCTGGTCCTTGGTGCAGGAGCCGGCGTAGACCGAGTAGGGAGGATCGAACGGATAGGCGGTCGTGACTTCGAGCGCCGGGTTGGGCGGGTAGGTTCCCGGCGATCCGTAGGTGGAGGCGGGGCCGCCTTCACTGTTGTAGATCATCATCGAGTCGATCGCCGCCGGCTGGAGTTCCGGTTTGCTTGGCTCGGCGTAGACGAACGTCGGAGCGATCCTTCCCGCGCGGTCGTAGTTGACGGAGATCTGCTGAATGCCGCTCGCCGGGACTTCGACCGTCGGGTAGGACTCTTCTGATTCTCCTTTCCGGTTGATCAGGCCGTCGGCACTGACCTTGAGCCGGTAGACGCCCGCCGGGATGTCGGCGAAGATCACGCAACCTTCATCCCCGGTCGAGGCGGTCCCGTTGGTCGGTCCGGAGATGGTGGCCTTGACGCGGGAGACCGGTTTCGATTCCCCGTTCACCGCCTGGATGGCGAGCGACCCGTGGCTCGGGTCGAGCGAGCCGTTCGAGGGGGAGACGATGCTGTGCAGGGAAACCGGGGTCCGGAGCGACGACGAGGAGACGGTGGAGGTGATTTCGACGTAATCGGCCGAGGCGTCTCCGGACGAGCACGACCGGGTCCCGCTCGAATTGTTGACGAACCGGCCCTGCGACTGGACCACGTATTTCGTGCCGCCGATCGTCGGTTCGGTGGTCTTGTTCCTTTCGTTTAGGTCCGAGAGCCGCATCGTCCGAAGCAGCGCCTGGTCTTCCTGCGCCAGCCCGTAGGCGACCGAGTGGGCCCGCTCGGAGGCCGCCGAGTGCGTGGTCGCGGTGATCAGCGCCAGCACCGCCCCCGCGACGATCGCGAGGATCAGGGCGCTGACCAGGACCTCGAGCAGGATGAAGCCGTCTTCGGCCCCGTTCTGTCGTGCGCGCCTGAACATTCCGTACGCCATCGGCAGCCGGCGCGATGCCTTTAGGCCCTTCGACACGAGTCCTACCGGGTTTTCGGCGGTAGTGGGTCAGTTTCAAATGAGTCTCGCGAAGCCCTGATCCGCCGCTAGCTTCCACCCCCGGAAATCGAGAAATGGCCGGGGCGCCGCTGTAACGGCCCCCGGCCCGGCACCGAAAGGCGGAACCTTCCGATTCAGCATGAGCCTAAGGCCGACGAGGAGGCCATGGACAACACGATCCTCGGGCAGCTCTGCGAGAGCGGCCCATGGACGGTGGAGGAGTTGGTGCGGGAGTTGGGGAACGACGCCGGGGACAGCGTCGGGCGACTGGTCGGCAAGGGGCTCGCGCACCGGCTCGAAGGGGGCGATTTCGTGATCGCCTCCGCCGCCGGCCGCCACGCCCACTCATGGCGTGACCCCGGCCCAGGCATTCGCCGCCAACCTCCGGTGCCTACGTGGGGCGTCAGCATTCCGAGTTTCCGCTTGACAGATTCCCGCAATCCCCTAGGGTCGTTGGTCAAATGGCTGTGGAGATCAATGCGACGGGCGGCTTCGGCGAGAGCGTTTCCTTGAGAGGCGACGACGCCGCACGCTTCGTACAAGAGATCAAGAATCCGTCAAATGACGAGCGCAGACTCAATCATCTCGCGCGCTCCGATCAGGCGTTTGAGCGGCTGTTCTCCCCCGAGCCGCTGAGCGGACTCCCCGCCCGCTCCTAACCAGTTGGCAGCGCAGCTCCGGCGCCTCGCGCTACCCATTGACGAGCACTTTCCCGAGTAATCGCGCAGTTTAATTGCGTGGGGGAAACGGCCGACGATGATCCTGTCGCTGACAACGTCAACGGCTTTCTTCGGGATGCTCGGTATCTGCCTGGCCTGATGCACGGCATCAGTTCGACGTACCTCCTCCTCGACCCCGAGAAGGACCCGCTGCTCGTTGGTTACGCGACGTTGACGTTCGACTCTGTTCGCCTCACGAATTCCGAGAAGAAGGAGATGGAGGAGTTGAACGGAATCTCGCAGTTCGGAGCCGTGCGGATCCAGATGATCGGCGTCGATCATCGGCATCAGCGAACCCGCTGCGGTAGCGACCTGCTTGAGGGCGGATTGCCTCGCCGGGCGTCGGCGCTCAACAACCGCCGGCAACTGCGCGCCGCCAAGGTCGGCCGCAGCGTCTCCGTCCTCCCGCCCTCGAACTCCAACAGCCCGTAGTCGGCCAACGCGCATAGCGCCCGGTTGACCTCGTCGCGGTCCTTCTCCAGCACCCGGACCAATTCGGGCATGGTGCGGGCGACGGGATGGGAGTCGAGCAGCACCGACAGGATCGTGGCCTCCGTGGCCTCTTCCCGTTTTCGTCCCATAGCTTCAGTAAATGAAGCCATGTAGCTACACTTGTTGAAGTGAAGTTCTGGCCCCACCCGTTCCTTCAGCCATGAGTGCAAGCAGCAACGCCGATTGTCCCGTCTGCAAGACCGCAGAGGTTGTCTGTGGGAAGTGGACGCTCCTCGTGATCAGGGATCTGGCCGAGGGGAATTGCCGGTTCTGCGAGCTTGAACGGTCGCTGGAGGGGATCAGTCCGCGGACGCTGTCGCTGCGGCTGCGGGCGCTGGAGGAGGAGGGGATCGTCGAGCGGCACACCTACCCTGAGGTGCCGCCGCGGGTCGAGTACGCGCTCACCGCCAAAGGCGAGGCGCTGCTGCCGCTGATCGACGACATGCGCGCCTACGGGACGCGCTGGCTGCTGGCCGAGGCGGGCGAGCCCGCCGAACCCGCCGCCGCGTAGCGCACCCGGCCGGGGGGCTGCAAGGCGTCGTGCAGGCGCAGGAGGCTGGGCCGGGAGGCGGAAGCCAGGCTCCGTGCGCGACTTCCTGCTGAACGAATCCCTTCGCCGCCTCGCCACCGAGGCCGCGACCCGTTTCAACGCGATGGTGGCCGAAGGCGAGCAGATCCCCTTCGACGTCGCCACCGACACCGCCGAGGACTCGCCCTTCTACAGCTACGTCCCGCAGACCGGCCGCTACGTGGCCGAACGGGCCGGCGAGCTGCACGGGCTGCCGAGCTGGAGCGCCGCTCGCGAGGCGGTCGTCGAGGCCGGGGTGGCGTCGACCTACCTGGAGGGGCGCGGCGAGCTGGTGCCGCCCGAACCGGGCGCCCGCGCCGAACGGATGCTGGAGGTCTTCACGATCGAGCTCTTCAAGGACGGCAGCGGGTTCGCGCTGGACCGCGGCAAGCTGGAGGCGCTGGTCGCCACGCTGGACGCGGAAGCGCGCAGCGCCGATGACGCCGACCTGCTGATGGTCCCGATCGTCGGGCTGCGGATGTCGATGAACCGGCTGCAGCTGCCGCACGGGGCGCGGATCGTGCGCGCCGACTCGATCGCCGCGCCGGTCGAGGCGATGCGCAGCGAGGGCATGGGCCGCGCCGCCTGGGAGCCGCAGTTCCTCGCCGTCGCCGAGCAGGGGGCCGACGGCGCCGAGGCGGCCCTGGACCAGCTGCGCGAGCTGATCAGCGTGATGCGGATGTTCAAGGTCGGCGGCATCGGCCTCGGCCCGTTCGCCTTCGCCCCGACCGGGGAAGACACCTGGCGGCGCATCACCACCGGCGCCCCGTCGACCCGCCCGGGCGGCTATCGCCTCTCCGAGGAGGAGGGCGCCGAGCTTGCCGACTTCGCCACGCTGCTGGAGCAGCGTCCCGACCCCGACAGCGCCCTCAGCTGGGCGGTCGGCCGCTTCGAGATGGGCTGCGAGCGCGAGAGCGCGATGGAAGGGCTCAGCGATCACCTGCTGGCGCTGCGCGCGGTGCTCGAGGGCCACGGCCCGGTCGGCGCCTCGCTGCCGCTGCGCGCCTCCGCCCTGATCTGCGACGAGAGCTTCGACCGGATCGGCGCCCGCGAGCGGGTCGAGGAGGTGCTCGAGCTGGAGCGCGCGCTGATGAACGGCCGCATGCTCGACCACGCGATCGAGCTGGCGACCTGGATCGAGGACGGCGTCCGTCGTCTCCTCCGCCAGGCGGCCCTCGGCGAACTGGGCACCGACCTCTCGGCGACCGCCGATGAGACCCTGATCGCGACCGGCCTGGAAGCCGGCGACGCCGAGATCACGGTGTTCGCGGTCGACGATTTCGAGCTCGAAGAGGAGGAGGAGGTTCCCGAGGAGCCGGTCGTCGAGGCCGCGCCGACCGATCTCGCCGCCGACATCCGCGAAGCCGAGAGCTACCTGGGCGACGAGCCGGAGCCCGACCTCGAGGAGGACGAACCGATGGAGACCCGCATCCTCGAGCCGATCCCCGCCCCCGGTGAGATCAAGGTCACCGCCACCCACTGGCTCGACGAGGTCGACCAGGAGCGCGGTCACTCGCTCGAGTGGCCCGCGCCCGAGGAGGAGCGCGACCTCCAGCACCGCGAGCGGATCGACACCCCCCGCGTGCGCCACCTCTTCCCGGTCCCCGACTCGGACTGGGAGGTCTCCCACCTCGAGTTCGAGTACTCCCGCCACGGCGGCGACGCCTCCTAGCTGACCGGGCTGGGCGGGGCAGGCGCTTCGCCGGCCGCTAGCATCGCGTTCGTGGCGAGCGTCTCCGAGCTTCTCTCGCTCTACGAAACCACCGAATCGCTCACCGAGGCGATGGCCGCGCTCGACCGGATCGCCGCGATGGGGCGCCCGGCGGATCTCGATCTCGGCGAGTGCTACGACGAGCTCGCCACGGCTGCCGCCGACTGTGATGACTATGGGCTCGCCGTGCGGGCCCAGCGGTGCGCGCTCGAGCATGGCTGCCGGCTTCCGGACCTGGCCCGGGACACGCTCGGCTGGTACCTGCTGAAGGCGAGGGAGAAGGAGGAGGGCGAGGCGATCTTCACCACCTCGCTCGTGCTGCGCGGGAGCGATCCCGAACTGCACGGGACGATCGGTGCCGCGCGGGCGGACTCCGGCGACCACGAGGGCGCGGTGCGCGCCTTCGACCGGGCGATCGAGCTGGCGGAGGCCGACGCCGGGTCGCGGGAGGACGAAGGCGTCACCGATCGGCCCTGGGCCGGGCGCTTCCGGGCCGAACGCGAGGAAAGCCGCCGTGAGCTCGGCCTGCCCGCCGACGGATCGGGCACGTTCGCCGGGATCGCCGCGCCCAGCTTCCCCGAAGCCGCGGCGTACGCGGTCGCCTGGTTCCCGCGCGAGGAGATCGACGCCGCGCTCGCCCGCTGGCCATCGCTCGCGGGCGACCTCGAGGACCCCGACGCCTACTGCGCGATCATCGAGAGGCGCCTGCGCGACGTGCGGGCCGCGACCGGGCGGGTCCCGTCGGTCGCCCCGCTGACGGTCGAGGCGCTCGTCGAGTTTGCCGCGGTACATGACCTCGACCCCGATTCAGGGGAGGCGAGGAGCCAGCTTGCGGCCGCGCTCGGCGCCCGCGACGAGGTCGTCCTTTGGCCGCCCGGCAGGAACGACCCCTGCTGGTGTGGCTCGGGTCGAAAGTACAAGCGCTGTTGCGGCTAGCCATCGCTCCGCCGTTTTCACCCCGCAGGATGAGATCGGGCGACTTGAGGTAGGTAATTCCGACCTACGGCGACCTCGCACGTTGCCGCGAGATCCAGCAGACCTACGACGACCTATCCGTCGGCGTCGTCGATGCGAGCCTTCTCGCCCTCGTCGAACGACTTGGCGAGACGAAGGTGGCGACGCTCGACCACCGCCACTTCGCCGCGATGCGTCCCGGCCACACGACGGCGCTGGATCTGCTGCCCGCTTAGCGACGGAAGGGACCCAGCTGTTCCTTATGCGCCTATTAGGCGCATAAGGAACAGCTGGAGGGGGACGGCCACGGGACGGCGGGGGTGACCCTTCCCTCACGAACCGCGGGGAGGTTCGTCCAGGGTCACCCCCGCCGTCCCTCCCGGGCCACTCCCGGGGGGAGAAGGTGGAGGGACCGTGCCGGGAGGGTCACGGGAGCCTCACGGCGGACGGACGGATCCCTCACCGATGCGTGGCCCCGTGACGAAGACGTCGGGAAGATCACACTTCCGTGCGTCTTCCCCGGACGTCGCCATCGCGCTGCTGCAGCGCGATCCGGACCCTCGATCCCGGTCTCCGAAAGGGTCCCCCGGAGGTGAGTTCGCAGTTAGCGACAACATGTGTCGCTAACTGCGAACGCGGTCCGGGCCGGGGTCCCGCAGGGGCCGGGAGGGCCGGGAGGGGCCGGGAGGTGTGACGTCCCCGGCGCCTTCGTGACGGACCCTTGACGCCTTCCCACGCGAAGCCTCACGTCCTGGGCTCCTCATGGGGGTCACAGCCTGGCCGGACCCCCATGAGGCGCCCAGGACGCACGGGACCATCTCGGACGGCCGCCAGCGCCCCACGAACCCCCGCCCGTCCCGCCAAGGCCCACCCGTCACGCCCGGCCCGCCGCCATCGCGACGCGCTCCTCGCCGGTGGCGAACAAGTAGCGGTTGATCTGCGCCAGGCCGGCCAGGTCGTGGACGTCCTCGTCCAGGTAGGGGACGCGGATCACGCCGGTCGCCCGCATCTCCCGCGCCAGGTGCTCGATGTTGCGGGCGTCGCGCTCCGCCAGCGCCTGGTAGTCGGCGAAGTTCGACGCCACCCGCCGGGCCAGGTCCCCGTCGCCGAGCTTCTCCGCCAGTGTCGCCGGCAGGTCGTCGACGTCGCCGCGCAGCTGCTCGGCAGGGTAGTGGACCTTGTTGACGATCACGCCGCCGAAGGGCAGCTTCGCCTCGACCAGCTTGCGGTGGAAGTAGACGGCCTCGTCGATCGGCTCGCCCTGGGGACCGCAGACGACGAGGAAGCAGGTGGTCGGCGCGGCGAGCAGCTTGTTGACCCGCTTGGCGCGCGCCTGGAAGCCGTCGACCATGCCGCTGAAGGCGTTGAAGAACTCGGCCAGGTCGGCGATCAGGTCGAAGCCGACGATCCGCTTCATCACCGAGAGGGCCACCGTCGCGCCGCGGCCCGCCACCTTCGCCGCGAAGCCGGTCGGCTTCATGAAGACCTTCAGCGATTTGCCTTCGATGAACTGGGTGAGGCGACCCGGCGCCTCGAGGAAGTCGAGCGCGTTGCGGCTCGGCGGCGTGTCGAGGACGAGCATGTCGTAGTCGCCTTCGGTGTGGAGCTCGAAGAGCTTCTCCATCGCCATGTACTCCTGCGACCCGGCCAGGGCGCCGGAGATCTGCTGGTAGATCGGGTTGCTCAGGACCCGGTCGCGGGACTCCTCGTCGGGCGCCTGCCGGGCGATCAGCTCGTCGAAGGTCTGCTTCGGGTCGAGCATCATCGCCCACAGCTCGCCGGTGATCTCGATCCCCTGCTCCTCGAAGATCCGCGGATCGACCCGCCGCGCGTCGTTGCCGAGCTCCTCCAGCCCGAGCGAGTCGGCCAGCCGTTTCGCCGGATCGATGGTGAGCACGCAGACCTTCAGCCCGCGCGCCGCGAGGCCCGCCGCGATCGCCGCCGAGGTGGTCGTCTTGCCGACCCCGCCGGAACCCGCGCAGATCACCACCTGCTTGCCGTCGAGCACGTCGGCGAGGGTCGGGCCGCGCGGGCTCACGACAGCCTCCGCGAGAGCCGCCGCGCCGCCTCGGGGCCGAGGTCGGGCTCGAAGAGGAAGGGGAGGGTCTTGACCGGCGCCTGGACCCGGCGCCGCAGCCGTGCCAGCTGCGCCCGCTGCGAGCGCGCCCGGCCGAACTCCGAGAGCGCCGCCCGTGCCGCCGCCTTCGGCGCCCCGTCCTCGGCCGCCAGCGCCGTCAGCTTCTCCGCCTCGGCCTTGGAGAAGCGCTCCGGGTAGAGCCCGTTGAGGTAGACGCGGTCGACCGCGACGCCGACCTCCTCGACCAGGTCGCGCTCCAGCGCCGCCGACTCGTTCACCGGCATCTCCTCCGGCAGGGCGACGATCGCGACGCCGGTGTTGTCGTGGTCGGTGATGAAGTTGTCGAGGGTCTTGGCCTGCGAGTGGATCGGGCCGACCCGGGCGATGTTGGCGAAGGTGCGCGGCGTCTGCAGGAAGCCGACCCCGTGCCCGGTGGCGGGCGCGTCGACGATCACGGTGTCGTACTTGGACCCCGACTTCACCTTGCGGTCGAGCTGGGCGAGCTCCCAGATCTTGCCGATCGTCACCAGCTCCTTCAGCCCCGGCGTCGCCGCCGCGAGGTAGTTGAAGATGCGGCTGCGGAAGAGCAGGTCGCGCATCGCCCGCACCTTCAGCTGCAAGAGCACGTACTCGCGCATCGACTCGTCGGGATCGATCGAGATCGCCCAGAGGTTCTCCTCCAGTTCGATCTCGTGGAAGCCGACCGTGGTGTGCTCGAACATCCGCGAGGCGTTCTCCTGGGCGGCGACCTCGCAGACGATCGTCCGCTTGCCTTCCGCCGCCGCCCGCATGCCGAGCGCCACCGAGACCGTCGTCTTGCCGACCCCGCCCTTGCCGGTGACGATCACCAACCGCTTGTCGAGAAGCTCTGGTATCGGGCAATTCCTAGCAATTTCAGCTGCCGGCAGGAAAAAGCGCCTCGCATCCGAATATCCGCGCAATGGGATTTCTAAGCCGCAAGAAGAAGAATCGGGAGCCCGCCGTCATCGAGGAGACGCACCCGCTCGAGGAAGAGCTGCAGCGGATGGAAGCGGCGGTTCCGGAGCGGCCGGTGAACGTCGAGCCGGAGCCGGAGCCGGAGTACGAGGCGCCGCTACCCAGGGACGATTTTGACGAGGGGCCGCGGGCCGCGGGTCCTGTCCCGGACGAGGGGCCTTCGTCCTCGCGCGCCGCGGGCGAAGACCCCTCATCCGCCCCACCCGCGGGTGGGGCGCCGGCGGTTGAGCCCGAGGCTCCGGCCCTGCAGGTGGAGGAGGAGAAGCCTGAGGCCCCGGAGCTCGCTCCCGCCGCGCCCGCGCCCGTCTCGCTGCGCGTCGAGGAGGCGCTGAACGGGCCCGCCAAGGTCAAGAACGACGACGAGGAGTCCGGCGAGGCGCGGATGAAGGCGGTCGATCTGATCGCGCCGACCCGCCTCGACTTCCTCAAGCCGCAGGAGGCCGCGCCGGAGCAGCCGGTCGACACCGCCGACGTGATCGCCTTCGCCAACCAGAAGGGCGGCGTCGCCAAGACGACGACGACGCTGAACCTGGCGGTCGCCTTCGCCGAGTCCGGCCACCGCGTCCTCTGCATCGACCTCGACCCGCAGGGCAACCTGACGATGTCCCAGGGGATCGACCCGGACAAGGTCGAACACAGCCTTTACGACGTGCTCGTCAACGACATGCCGATCTCCGAGATCATCGTCGAGCGCGAGATCGACATCGCCGTCGCCTCGATCGACCTGGCCGGCGCCGAGATCGCGATGAGCACCAAGATCGGTCGCGAGCGCTCGCTGGAGAAGGCGCTGAAAGAGGTCGCGGCCGACTACGACTTCGTCTGCATCGACACGCCGCCGAGCCTCGGCCTGCTGACGATCAACGCGCTGACGGCGGCGAACAAAGTGATCGTCCCCGTGCAATGCGAGTATCTGTCGATGCGCGGGCTGGTCCAGTTGCAGAACACGCTGCGGATGATCCAAGAGAACCTCAACCCCGAAGTCCACATCGAGGGCATCCTGCCGACGATGCTGGATACCCGGACCATCCACGCCAAGGAGGCGGTCGAGATCCTCGAGGAGAACTTCGGCGACCTCGTCTTCGAATCCCGGATCCGCAAGGCGATCAAGTTCGCCGAGGCGCCGGTCAAGGGCTCCAGCGTGCTCAAGTACGATTCCGAGAGCAGCGCGGCAAGCTACTACCGGGATCTGGCCAAGGAGGTTCTCGCCAATGGCTCGTCGTAACAAACGGGCAAGCATGCGCGAGGGTCCCCTCGCCGACCTGTTCCGGTCGACCGGGGCGGACGCCCCCGAGGATCCGCCCGAGGTCCCGCACCCAGACGGCGGCAAGGCGCCCCGCTACGGCCGTGAGGATCCCGCCGAGGCGAAGAAGGCCGACGCCGCGCCCACCGAACCGAGCGCGTCCGGACCGCTGCCGCCCGCCGCGGGCACCTTCTTCGACCAGGAGAGCGAGCCCACGCCCACGCCCACGCCCGCTCCCGCTCCCGCGCCGCCCGCCCGCCGCCCGCGCGAGGAGCCCGCGCGCCGCGCGGCCGCCGAGCCGCCGCGCGAGCCGGTCGCCCGCGAGCCGGAGCCGCCCGCGCCGCGCCGCGCCGACCCGCCGGAGTCGTCGGAGCCCGCCCCGGAGCGCCTGAAGCGGGTGTTCGCCGAGGAGCCGCGCCCGCGCGACCCGCGCGAGGACTTCCTGCAGACGCCGCGCTACGGCCGCGAGGAGCCCGCCTATGAGGCGCCCGGCTCCGGTGAACCGCACCAGCCGGTGATCAAGGTCGTCGGCGTCGGCGGGGCCGGCGTCAACGCGGTCAACCGGATGGTCGACGCCCGCATCCCCGGGGTCGAGTTCATGGCCGTCAACACCGACCTTCAGTCGCTGCAGCTCTGCGTCGCCGATGTCACCGTGCACATCGGCGACGAACAGACGCGCGGGCTCGGCGCCGGCGCCGACGCCGAGGTCGGCCACCGCTCCGCCTTCGAGGAGCAGGACAAAATCAAGCGCCTGCTGAAGGGCTCCGACATGGTCTTCGTCGCCGCCGGCGCGGGGGGCGGGACCGGCACCGGCGCCGCCCCGGTGGTCGCGCGCCTGGCCCGCGAGGTCGGCGCGCTCACGGTCGGCATCGTCACCAAGCCTTTCACCTTCGAGGGCAACAAGCGCGGCGCCCAGGCCGCCAAGGGGATCGAAGAGCTCGCCGCCGAGGTCGACACGCTGATCGTCGTGCCGAACGACCGGCTGCTCGAGGTCCTCGATCAGCAGACCTCGATGGTCGAGGCCTTCCAGGTCGCCGACGACGTGCTGCGCCAGGGCGTCCAGGGCATCTCCGACCTGGTCACGCTGCCCGCGGTCATCAACCTCGACTTCGCCGACGTGCGGACGATCATGTCCGACGCGGGGCGGGCGCTGCTCGGGATCGGCATGGCGCACGGCGAAGGCCGCGCGATCCTCGCCGCCGAGAAAGCGATCT
>Ga0153956_1000998_pt1 | contig 27906 bp, 24 predicted proteins | sample TSFL040MetaG_FD_104704 | JGI IMG/M metagenome (GOLD analysis project Ga0153956, IMG submission 104704) | Attine ant fungus gardens microbial communities from Florida, USA - TSFL040 MetaG | ecosystem: Host-associated > Fungi > Mycelium > Unclassified | place: USA: Florida, Wekiwa Springs... | reverse complement strand
TCCAGCGAAGACCGACCGCGACAGAAACCACCCCCCGCGCCTTTCGGCGCGCCGCCTCCCCTCATGCCTGGAGGGGAGAACTGCTCATCCCTCGGACGCGAAAGCGCCGCGAGAAGGCGAACCTGTGTTTTCCAAGTGGCTGTTTGACAAGTTGAAGCCGAAACCACTCTCCCTCATGCTGAGGAGACGCGCGCCTTCGGCGCACTCCTCACCATGAGGACGGAGTGCAATTCGTAGCCCGGATGGACGCGCAAGCGCGCATGGTCTCCGTCACTCCACACTCACCGCCGTCAATTGCACCCAGTCCTGGCCGTCGAATTTCTGGATCACCAGACGCTTGAACGGCACGTAGTTGTCGGGGGTGGTCGTGTAGGTGGTGCCCGGCAACAGCGACGGGGCCGGGACGTGATCCAGATGCGTCGCGTGATACAGCAGGTTTTCGCGGGTCAGGTTGTCGCCGCATGCCTCGATGATCTTGCCCATGATGTAGGCGAACGAATAGACGGAAAATCCGATCTCGTTCCTGGGGTCTTCGTTGGGCAGATACTTCTTCATGAAGGCCTGATAGGCGATCACGTCGGGATCGTTGGCCCAGCGCGGGCTCGACACCTGCTTGTAAGGCGTCGCGGCGATAATGCCGGTCACCGTCTCCAATCCGGCGGCTTCCAGAAACTGACGTCCGACCGACGGGCTGACGACCAGTTGAAACGGCTTCCAGTCCAGCTCATACGCTTTCTTGAACGCCTGCGAAGACGCCTTGCCCAATGAGACGTTGAAGAACGTATCGGCTCCCGACGACTTCAGTTGGGCGATCTGGGAATCGAGGGTGGGGTCGGTCAGTTCGTAGGGGACTTCCTTGACGATCATCCCGGCCGCCTTATCGCCGAGCCCCTTCTTGAAGCCGGATACGTAGTCCCGTCCGAAATCGTCGTTCTGCATCAGGATCGCAACCTTGGCATCCGGTTTGACTGACAGCAGATATTTGGCAAGGATCTCGCCTTCGGTGCCGTAGAGATGAAAAGCAGGCGTCGACCACTTGAAGGCTTTCGGCTGGTTCCACTTGTTGGCGCCGGTCGAGACCAGGAGTTGCGGAACGCCCTTCGCGTTAAGATACTTCTGCACCGCCGACTGCGCAGCCGTGCCGGAAGAACCGAACAGCGCCAGCACGCCATCGTCCTCGACCAGCTTTCGCGTCTGCTCCACCGTCTTCGGCGGCGAGAAGGCATCGTCCAGTGAAATCAGGTTGATCTTGCGGCCGTTGATGCCGCCTTTCTCCTCGTTCAGCATGCGGAAATACGCAAGCTCCGTGCGGCCCTGGATGCCGTGGATCGACAGCGGGCCGCTATACGGCATCGTCTGGCCGAGCTTGACCTCCGTATCCGACGCGCCTTCGCTGTATTTCTTTTCGCCCGCGACAGCGCCGGTGGCGAGACAATATCCGGCTGCAAGAATGGCGACCGTCGAAATCCACGTCCTCATCGTTATCTCCCCGAACCTTACTGTCTTGAGCCTTGTTATCTCGATGCATCGGCGTCGAGGCCGCGCATCATCCCTGCCGTATGATCTCCTCGCGAAGCTGTCGCTTGATGACCTTGCCGCTGGCCGTTCGCGGCAGGTCGACGCGGCGTATATCGACATGGACCGGAAGCTTGAACGCGGCGACGCGCGGACGCAGATGATCGATCACCATCGTCTCGGTCAGGCGGCTGTCGGCGCGGGTCTGGATGACCGCGGCAACGAGCTCCCCGAGCACGCGGTCGGGAATGCCGACAATGGCGGCATCGAGGATGTCGGGATGCGCCAGCAACGCATCCTCGATCTCCACGCAATAGATGTTTTCGCCGCCGCGAATGAGCATATCCTTGGCGCGGTCGAGCAGATAGACGAAGCCCTCGTCATCCATCCGAACGACGTCGCCGGTCCGATACCAGCCGTCGTGGAACGCCTTTTCGGTTCCCTCCGGGTTGTTCCAGTAGCCTTTGACGACATTGGCGCCGTAAATTTCGAGTTCGCCGATGGCGCCGACCGGCAACGTCTCGCCATCGGCTCCGGTCACGCGAAGATCGCAGCCCGGCACGGGCGGCCCGACCGAGTCGGGCCGCCCGAGATAATCCTCCGCGCTGTTGGAAGTCGAGACGGATGACGTCTCGGTTGCACCATAGCCCTGGCCGGCGAACCGGCCCGGAAACAGAACTGCTATCTTGCGCGCGAGTTCGGGCGCGGCCGCCGCGCCGCCATAGGACAATCCTTCGAGACTCGACGTGTCACGTTTTGCGAAGTCGGCGGACTCTATCAACTGCCATGTCATCGACGGCACGGCCGACATGCCGTTGACGCGTTCACGCTCGATCAATTCCAGCGCGATCTCGGCATTCCATTTGTACATCAGGACGATCTTGGACCCGTTGGCGAGGGCCGGGATCATGGCGGAGTGACAGCCGGTGACATGAAAAAACGGCACCGGCAGCAGGATCGCCTTCTGCTGATCGGAAGGCGACGGCAGCGCATCGCCGCGCCTGATCGCCGCGCGTGCGGTGGTGAAGGTGATGTTGATGAGATTGCTGGCGATGTTGCGATGCGTACCGAGGGCACCCTTGGGACGCCCCGTGGTCCCGGACGTGTAGAGAATCGTCGCGTCATCATCCGGCGCGATGTCGCGATCCGGCGGCGCGCGGTCCGGCAGCGCATCATAGGCATCAGGCGCCCCGATCAGATCCTCAAGCGCCGCGGCTTTGCCAAGCGCCGCGCGCGGCGTGCGGACGGCGATCAAGGCCGCCGCGTGATCGGAATCGGGCAGCGATGCGAGACGCGTCAGCCGCTCGGCATCGACAATGGCCACGCGCGCACCGGAATCGCGCAGGCCATAGGCCAGATCGTCGCCGGTGCCCCAGGCATTGAGCGGCACGGCGACAGCCCCGATCGACGTGGCGGCCCAGAACGCGATCGGCCATTCCGGGAAATTGCGCATGGCGATCGCAACGCGATCACCCTTCTGAATGTGATAGTCCTCGGCCAGACGCCAGGCGAGCGCCGAAGCGGCACGATAGTGCGCGCGAAAACTCAGGCGCTCGTCCTGAAAGACGATAAAGGTGCGGTCATCCCAGTTCCGGCTGGCATCGAAGATCGCGCGAAGATTGCGCTGGGCGCGCTTGTAAACGCGGACCGGGCGACCGCGGACCTCGACCGTCTCCATTTCGAATGGAGCGCCCGGTTCAGTCAGAACCCGATAGGTTTCGGCAAGCGAGACGGCAGGCCAGCGAGCTTGCTGATCGGTCATTGCAGGCCGAGCAAGTTACGGAGCGCAAAAGCGGCAGACACAGTCGTCACCGCAGCGACAGCAATCGCCATAGTTATTATCTCCCGGATGTAACGAGTCTGTTCGCTCGTCTTGAGAGACAGTATGTCGAGGGGCCGCAGGCCGGTCAAGAAAGCCTGCAAATGGACAGCATCACATATGAGACATCATCGGACGATATCGCGTGACGGCGTCGCGCGGCGATTCAGGGAGCCGTCGAAAAATCTAGTCGGTGATCACCATGGCCCAGAACATACGATAGGGCGATTTGGGATTGGCTACGAACGCCACGCCGACCTTGCGGGCACCCGGCATCAGGAGATTGGCGCGGTGGCCCGGGCTATCCTCCCACTGCTTCAATGTCTCGGAGAAGGTGAGAAACCCTGCCGCAATATTTTCCGCCGCCCTGGTTCGACGCAATCTGGCGACGCGCGTGGAAAACAGCCCGCCCACCTCGTGACTGACCTTGCCGCTGGCCGACATCGCCAAAGCCTGCGTCCGCGCGAAGGCATTGAGCCTGCTGTCGAGCGCCACAACGGAGAGTTTGTTCGCGCGCCGGAAAGCGCTGATCCTGGCTGCGTAATCGCTCGCACAGGCAGGCGCGGCACCACCGATCGCAACAACGCCGGCGATCAACAGTGCCCTGAGCGGCCGGAATTTCATCGCATGACGCCCCCCAATTAAAAAACCTGAAGCGCGTTGCGCTTCAGGTCAGCTTGTCTCGGGCCGGATATTATTTCTTGGCTTTCTTCGCCTTAACCGCCTTGGCCTTCACCGTCTTCGTCTTAACCGTCTTGGCCTTGACGACCTTGGCCTTCTTCACCGTCTTCGCGACCTTGGCGGTCTTCGCGGTGGCGACCTTCTTGGCCTTGCGGCGGCGATGGCCGAGCGGAATGCCGAGCTTGATGGCCTTTTGACGCAACGAACCGCCGGTGCGCTTCATTTCCTTGGCAATTTTCTCAAGCGGCGTCTGGGCCTTCGAATGCGCGCGGAGAATCTTCTCGTCTTCCTTGGTGTATTCACGACGCACAAGCTTCTTTGTTGCTTTCTTGGCCATTGTAACTCCGATTTTTAGTTGAATAATTCAATCAGCACACGTTTTGCCGATGAGATGATAATTAAGGATCGAACGCCAGCTTCGGCGCATCAGCGCAAACCACCGCCAAATCACGTAGCTATCTATATTAAAGAACTCGTAAATGACATAGCCCCGCGATATCGCATCGCGATGTACTACAGTATTGCGGTGATGGCCATACCTTGATGCAGGGCCGCAGAGGCACCCGATCGCACAAACTCAACCGTGACTCACAAATACGTTCCATATCTCCTGTGCACCATCGCTTCAAAAAGAACCTGCCTGAACAGACGACAGGCCATGCACAATATTACCATCGACAACTTCGATAGTTCGACGGTTCCACCAACGACCAACCTGCATCAGCGGGCGTCTTGATAGTGACCAATATGTGCCGATATGTCTGCCCGGCGCTGCCGAGCAGACAACTACAGATCGCCGCGGACCTGCTGTGCCGACAACCCCGGAGATCCGCGACCTGCGCTTTCCGCAGCTTTCACGAGCCTCGCGATCCGCTCGCATAGAGGCGTCGGGAGGCGATATCGCGCCGCGCGTTCAACGATGACGCCCTGCAGATAATCAATCTCGGTCGGCCGGCCGCGCTGCAGATCCTCCCACATGGAGGAGCGCGCCTCCGCATCGATCTTCATGACGCGATCAAGCAGCACAGCAAAAAGTGAGTCCGGCAGCCGCAGCAGGCACGGCGTCCATCGCGCGGGAATCCGCGTTGTCGAAACCGGCTCAATTCCCGCCGCCCGCAGCGTGGCCAGCCCTTCCGACATCTGGTCGGCATACAGACGGCGCCATGCGCGCTGTTGCAACTGTGTCCGCAACGGCAGGCCGGAAAGGGCGTTCAATGCATTGCTGAGATTGAGCAGCAATTTGCCCCACTGCACGCCTTCGATATCATCCGTCGCCGCAACGGGAAGATGGGGCGCAGCCAGTTGAGACGCCGTATCTGCCTCATCACGCGCGATGACTAACGCTCCCGATGTGGCGCGGTGCACGGTGCCATCGTCGCGCGTGACGACATTGAACGACACCATTCCGCCAAGGACACGGTGATCCGGAAGCCTTTCGCGGAGCAACGCGATATTGCCGATGCCGTTCTGGAGGCTGACGATCACCGCATCCGCCGCCGCATGCTGCCTGATCGCGCCGGCCATGGCGGCGGTGTCGCCGCTCTTGACGGTCACCAGGATGATGCGGGCATCCGCCATCACGGCGGGATCGTCCGAAACAGTCACCTGCTCGGTCGTGAGGTGCCACCGGCCGCCGTCGAAACTGCTCGACCGCAGTCCACCCACCCGGATACCATCGCAAACGCGCGGCCGGGCGAGCAGCGAGACCCGGTGCCCCGCTACGGCCAGCGCGCCGCCGACGAAGCACCCGACGCTGCCGGCGCCGGCGATACAGATGGGGCGCTGGCTATCCACGTCATCTCCCATTCATCTTGCGTCCGTTACTAGCAAAAGGACGCAAAGCTGCATATCGGTGGAACCGGCGCGACTTGTCCGCGTCATACCACGCAGCTATCTTTCCCGCGGGCTGACAAGACAGGAGATGACAATGGGTTTGCTCGACATTTTGAATGGCATGGCCAATGGCCCCCGCGGCCCCAGCGATCCCAATGACAAGGAAGGCGGCATGTCGCCCCTGACCATGGCGATTCTGGCGATGCTCGCCTACAAGGGCTACAAGCATCTCACGAGCGGCCAGCAGGAGACCGCACCGCAAGGGCAACCGCAGCAGGTGCCCGCTCCCACACAGGCGAATCTCGATAACGGCGGCGGTCTGGGCGGATTGCTTGGTGGCCTGCTCGGCGGCGGCAGCGCGGGGGCCGGTGCCGGAGGCGGCCTCGGCGATCTTCTCCGTGGTCCGCTGGGCGGCCTTCTCGGCGGCGCGGCCGCAGGCAGCGTCGTCAGCGGCGGCCTCGGCGACCTGCTCAAACGTCTCCAGGAGAACGGCCATGGCGAGACTGCCGACTCCTGGGTGCAGTCGGGTCCGAACAAGCAGATTTCGCCGAACGACCTCGGTGCGGCGCTCGGTGCGAACGAAATCAGCCAATTGACGTCTCGTACGGGGATGTCGGCCGAGCAATTGCTTTCCGAGCTGAGCAACGAGCTTCCCCACGTGGTCGATATGTTCACGCCGCATGGGCGCCTGCCGACCGAGTCCGAAGCCTCGTCGCATTTGGCCTGACGTTTCAAGAGAGGGGGAATTGTAATGCTATGGACTCTGCTCGTCGGCTTGGTTGCCGGCATTCTCGCCCGCGTCATCTCGCCCGGCCCGAACAATCCGAGCGGCTTCATCCTGACCACGCTGCTCGGCATTGCCGGCGCTTTCCTGGCCACATTCATCGGCCAGATGGTCGGCCATTACAGCCCGAACCAGGGCGCCGGCTTCATCACTGCGACGGTCGGCGCGCTGGTGGTGCTGTTCATCTGGAACAGGCTGGTGGCCAGCGGGACGATTCCCGATCACGGCAACCGCCGCTAAGCCCAAAAGCCCCGGCCATCGCTGGCCGGGGCTTTTTAACTCCTGAAATACTTTAAGCGCGGACCGACTGCAGATGCATGCCGGCATCCATGCGCACCAGTTCGCCCGTCATATGCGCCGACTGCGGCGTGGCCAGGAAGCAGACCACCTGCGCGATGTCGTCAGCGGTGGAGGCCACACGCAGCGGCACGCTCGCAATCACGGCATCGCGCACCTTTGCCGCAGCGGAAGCGCCGCGCCCCTTCGTGAACCACGGCGTATCGATATAGCCGGGGCAGACGGTGTTGACGCGAATAAGCGGCGCCAGCGCGCGCGCCAGCGACAGCGTCATCGCATTCAACGCCCCCTTGCTGGCGGCATAGGCGATCGACGATCCGACGCCCGACAGGCCCGCGATGGACGACACGTTCACCACCGCGGCCGCGCGGCCGGATGCCTTGGCGCCGGCTTCGAGCAGCGAGCGGGCCGCGCGCACCATCTGATACGGGCCGATGGTGTTGACGCCGTAGATCCACTGGAAGTCTTCTGCCGACAATCCGTCGAGATTGTCATGCGGGACGTGCTTGGTAACGCCCGCATTGTTCACCAGCGCATCGATCCGCCCCCACTTCTCCGCTGCGGCCACGATCTTCCTGCAGTCCGCGTCCTTGGAGACGTCCCCCTGCACCACCACGACGTCGGCAGCGCCGGCCTGGCGGCACAATTCTGCGGTGGCTTCAGCCTCTTTCGCGCTCGACGAATAATTGATGACCAGACGGGCGCCGTCTTTCGCGAGGATCGCCGCCGTCGCCGCGCCGAGCCCCGACGCCGATCCTGTGATCACCGCACACAAACCATCTTTCGACATGAACATTCCCTCTGTTTGTTCCTCCGACCCGCGTGAACTAACACAGCTGCTTCACGCCGGCATACAATTTGGGATCACCCACCTCACGGAATTAAGCCGGCATCATGCCGCTACCGCAGACCACCCTGCGGGTCCGCCGCTTGCATCATGCCGGCTTTTCCGCATCATGCCGGGCAACGACAATGGCAGCACCCCATGCCCGGCATTCCCTGCCGTATGAGATGCGCTATCAGACGGGGAACGCCTTGACAGAAACAGACAATATCGTCGCCGAAACCGCCGAACGCATTTTCGCCGATCTCGCCGACGCGCAAACCATCAACCACGACAAATCCGGCGCCTGGAAGGCACCGCTCTGGCAGGCGCTCAGCGAAGCCGGCCTGCCGCTCTCCTGGGTTCCGGAAGACTGCGACGGTTCCGGCACCAGCATGGCCGAAGGCTTCAGCGTCCTCAGCGTCGCCGGCCGTGCCGGCGCCGGCGTTCCGCTCGCCGAAACCATGCTCGCCGGTTGGCTGCTCGCGCAAGCCGGCATCAAGTCGCCTGAAGGTATGATGACTGTCGCACCGGCCGGGCCGCGCGACCGCCTGACCCTCAACGCCGACGGCACCATTTCCGGCCGCGCCCGCGGCATTCCCTTCGCCAAGGAGGCGAAGCACATCGCTGTCATCGCCGGCGGCTCCATTGCGCTGCTGGATGCCGGAGCCTGCAAGATCGACGCGGGCCTCGGCCTCGGCGGTGATCATTCCGACACCGTGCAATTCGAGAAGGTCAAGCCCGTCGCGATCGAGAAAGCCCCGACGGGCGTCGATGAGAAAGCCCTGCTGCTGATGGGCGCGCTGGCACGCAGCCTGCAGATCGCCGGTGCGCTGGAATCGATGCTGAGCATCAGCGTGCAATATTCCGGCGAGCGTGTCGCCTTCGAGAAGAAAATCTCGAAATTCCAGGCCGTGCAGCACAACCTCGCGAAACTCGCCGGCGAAACCTCCGCCGCCCTCGCCGCGGCAAGCTCCGCCGCCGACGCCTTCTCGCACGGCAAGCCGATTGACGATGCGCTGTTCCTTGAAGCGGCAGCGGCCAAAATCCGCTGCTCCGAAGCCGCGGAGAAGGGAGCGGCCATCGCCCATCAGGTGCATGGCGCCATCGGCTTTACCCGGGAACACATCCTGCATCGCTACACGCTCCGCGCACTCGCCTGGCGCGACGATTTCGGCAGCGAGAGTTACTGGGCCGTCGAACTCGGCAGACTGGTCGCCAAACGCGGCGCCGACGAATTGTGGCCGCTGGTCGCCTCGCGCTAACGAAAAGAAACGAGATACCACATGACCGCAACCCTTCGTTTCGACCCCATCCGCCTGCCGCCCGAATGCGAGCAGCTGCGCAAGGAAGTCCGCGCATTCCTCGCCGATGAGATTGCAGCCGGCACGTTCGATCCGCACCGCCCGGTGCAGGAAGACAGCGACAACCGCGAGTTCTCCCGCCGCGTCGGCGCACGCGGCTGGCTCGGCATGACCTGGCCGAAGCAATATGGCGGCCACGAACGCTCGTTCCTCGAACGCTATGTCGTCACCGAGGAAATGCGCGTCGCCAACGCGCCGGTGCGCCGCTTCTTCGTCGCCGACCGCCAGAGCGGCCCGGTACTGCTGAAATATGCGCCCGAGCACATCAAGATGGACATCCTGCCGCGCATCTGCCGCGGCGAGCTGTGCTTCTCCATCGGCATGAGCGAGCCGAATTCGGGCTCCGACCTGTTCGCCGCCAAGACCAAGGCCACCAAGACCGATGGCGGCTTCCTGATCAACGGCAGCAAGATCTGGACGACCTCGGCGCATATCGCCGACTACATGATCGCGATCTTCCGCACCTCGCCGCCGACCAAGGAAAACCGACGCCACGGCCTCACCCAGTTCCTGGTGAACATGAAAACGCCGGGCATCAAGGTGAATCCGATCGACCAGATCACCGGACAGCAGGAATTCAATGAAGTCGTCTTCACCGACGCCTTCATTCCCGATGACCATATGCTGGGCGAGATCGACGGCGCCTGGAAACAGGCCACATCCGAGCTCGCTTACGAGCGTTCGGGACCGGAGCGCTTTCTCGAAACCTACTACACGCTGACCGAACTGGTCCGCGCCATCGGCAGCAATCCGGACACCCGCAGCGCCGAAGGCATCGGCCGCCTCGTGGCGCAACTGCACACCATGCGCCGCATGTCGGTATCGGTGGCCGGCATGCTGCAGGCCGGCAAGGAACCGGTGGTGGAAGCCTCCATCGTCAAGGACATCGGCACCGTGTGGGAGCAGCAATTGCCGCACCGCGTGCGCGACCTCGCCGCCTTCGTCGACGAGAGCGCCTCCAACCACGCCACGCTGGAGGAGATGCTCGACTTCGCCATCAAGACGGCACCGAAGCTCACCATCCAGGGCGGCACCACCGAAGTCCTCCGCGGCATCATCGCCCGCGGTTTGGGATTGAGGTGAATTTTTTCCCCTCTCCCCTCCGGGGAGAGGGGACTACGGAGTGTCGTCAATACGATCTCACTTGTTCGCTTACGGAGCCCACTCATGACCACCTACAAAGACATCGCCGTCGAGACCCGCGGCCATATTGCGATCATCGAGATTCGCAAGCCGCCGCTGAACTTTTTCGACATCCTGCTGATCCAGCAGATCGCGAATGCGCTCGACGAAATCGATGCCGATCCGAAATTGCGCGCCACCGTGCTGTGCGCGCAAGGCAAAGCCTTCTGCGCCGGTGCCGACTTCAGCGATCCCAACCGCAAGGAAACCGTCGCTGCCGCCAAGAGCGGCGATCCCGCCGACAATCTCGGCTCCATCGGCCATCTGTACATGGAAGCGGTGCGCATCTTCCGCGCCAAGAAACCGATCGTCGCTGCGGTACATGGCGCCGCCATCGGCGGCGGCCTCGGTCTTGCGGTGTCGGCCGATTTCCGCGTCGCCTGCCCGGAAACGCGTTTCGCCGCCAACTTCACCCGCCTCGGCTTCCATCCGGGCTTCGGCCTTACGGTGTCGCTCACCGAACTGATCGGCAAGAACAATGCGGAACTGATGTTCTACACCTCGCGCCGCGTCGGCGGCGAGGAAGCCTACCGGATGGGCCTCGCCAATGTGCTGGTGCCGCAGGATCAGGTCCGCGATGCCGCCATCAAGCTCGCCGAGGAGATCGCGGAGAACTCACCGCTCGGCCTGCTCTCCACCCGCGCCACCATGCGCAACGGCCTCGCGGATCGCGTCGCAAAGGCCACCGAACACGAGCTTTCCGAACAGACGCGCCTGCGCGCCACCGAAGACTTCAAGGAAGGCGTCAAGGCAACGGCCGAACGCCGGGTGCCGAATTTCAAGGGGCACTAAGTCCCCGTCGGGTTTGTTCTGCAAACCTCACTGCAGAATGGCCGGAGAAAACTCCGGCCATTTTTATTTTCCCCCGTCCCTCATGGTGAGGAGCGCGCCGAAGGCGCGCGTCTCGAACCATGAGATGTTGGAGCTCCATCGCCATCCTTCGAGACGCCGCGATGCGACTCCTCAGGATGAGGGCAGAGCAAATGGAAAGTCCCGTTAAATCTTCCGCACCGCCAGCGCATCGACGATGGTGACGCCTTCGCCGGCCGGATGCACCAGCACCGGATTGAGCTCGATCTCGGCCACATCGCCCTTGAGCTGTACGGCCAATTGCGAGAGTCGTGCGATCAGCGTCGCCGCAGCCGGCACATCCGCCTTCGCCGCTCCGCGGAATCCGTTCAGCAGCGGCGCGCCTTTCAGGGTGCTCAGCATATCCGCCGCCTCCTGCGCGCTCACCGGCGCCGGGCGGTAGACGACATCTTTGAACAATTCCGTGGTGACGCCGCCGAGCCCTACCATCACCATCGGGCCGAACGTCTTGTCGAGCAGCGTGCCGACGATGATCTCGACGCCCTTCTTCGCCATCGGCGACACCAGCACGCCCTGCAGCTCAGCCTGCGGCCGATGTTGTCGCGCACTGGCGATCAGCGCATCATAAGCGGCCGCGGCTTCCTCCTTGGTGGTGATGTTGACCTTGACCCCGCCGACTTCGCTCTTGTGCGGAATGTCGCGCGACTGGATTTTCATCACCAGCGGGAAGCCGACCTCGGCGAGCGCGGCATCGAGCCTCGACTTGTCGGCAACGAGAGTTTCGTTCGGCAAGGCGATACCCGCGGCGCGCAGCAGCGCTTTGCTGTCATGTTCCGACAGGCGTGGCGCAGAAAGATGCTTCGCAACGTCGACCGGCGCAGGCGCGGCTTCGGCAGTGAACGCCGCCGGTTTGGAGCGCGCATGATCGACCAGCTGGCGCAGGGCAACACTCACATGCGAGAGGCCGGACAGCACCACGACACCGGACTCGGCCAACCCCGTGCGCGCAAAGTTCGACGGCAGCGTGTAGGACCAGAACACGATCGGCTTGTTCTGTGCGTCGATGAGCGGCTTCAGCTCTGCCGTCTTGAAGGGCATCCGTGTCTCGCTGGACAATGAGATGACCACCAGGATCGCATCGACCTCATCCGATTTGTCGAGCAACTCGATCGTCTTCTGCAGCCCGCCACTGTGCACGGCTTGCGCTGTGATATCGATGGGATTGCGCGGCGAGCCGTAAGACGGGATGAGGCCGCGAATCGTGGTCTGCACGCCGGCTGACAGTTCAGGTACCTGCAGCCCCTGCGCAGACACCGCATCGGCGCCCCAGATACCCGCACCGCCGGAGACGGTCACCACCGCCACCCGCTCGCCTTGCGGCAGCGGCGATGTCGTGAGAACCGCCGCGATGGTGACGGCTTCGTCGAGATCGTTGGAGACGATGAAGCCGTAGCGCGCAAATACCGCATCGTAAGCCGCGGTCCAGCCCGCCATGCTCGCGGTATGCGACGCCGCGGCGCGCTCGCCCGCGCCGGAGCGGCCGACCTTGGTGACGATCACCGGCTTGCCGGTCTCGGCGGCTTTCTTCGCGGCAGCAAGAAACTTGTCGACGTCGCGAATGCCTTCGATGAACAGCAGAATGACGTCGGTCGCGGGATCCTGCACCATGTAGTCAAGGAATTCGCCGGCACCGAGATCGGATTCGTTGCCCGTGGAGATCACCGTGCTGAGCGCAATGCCGAGTGCTTTCGCCCGATTATAGATCGCAAAACCGATGCCGCCGGACTGAGCGACGATGCCGATCCGCCGTTTGGTGGCAACCAGACGCGGCTGATCCGGCTTGATATCGACGGTCGGGCTGAACGTCGCGGCAATGCCGGCGATCTGGTTGTAGTAGCCTTCGGCATTCGGGCCGGAGATACGCATGCCCGTGCGCTTCGCCAGCGCCGCGATGGCATCCTGCATGGCGATGGAGTCGCCGCCTTCTTCGGCGAAGCCTGAAGAAATGATGATCGCATGCTTGACGCCGAGCTTCGCGCATTCCTCCAGCGCACCGAGCACCACGCGCGCGGGAATGATCACGATGGCGAGATCGATCGGCCGGCCGATCGCTTCAAGCGCGGGATAGCATGTCAGGCCATCGATATCGGGATAGTTCGGGTTGACCGGGTAGATCGCGCCGCCGAACTTGTTCTTGCGCAGGAAGGCCAGCAGCAGACCCGGGATTTTAGTGCCGTCACGGGAAGCACCGATGATGGCGATGCTGGACGGATTGAAGAACGTATCCAGCGGATGCGGACGTGACACACTCATGGCATTTTCCGTTTATTGTTGTTGCGGGGATCGTGCCGCGATGGATCGCATCAGGCAACGACCCGGAACGTGACCCCACCCAGCAGAAATGCATCGCCCGCCAGTGAACATCCGCGCGTCCGCGCCTCATCCAGCACATGCGCGACGTCGTTGACACGGAAGGTCAACCCGGTCATCGCCTCGACCTTGCCCTTGGTGAAGTGCAGGCAGCCATTCGTGAAAACAATCTGCGGATCGGCGTTCTTCGCCGAGGTCAGCGGCACCCCGATGATATTGCTCCAGTGCTGCGCGAGATCGTAGTGGTCCGGACTCTGCAGCTCGACCTCAAGAAGCGCGCGTGTGACGTCGTGGCGGATCGACTCCTGCCAGTTCGGCCCGGCCGGCGGATAGGCATCGAAATCGTCGTCACTTCCGACCGTATGATTGAATTCGATGAAAGCCGCGCGGGTATCGCGCGGATGCAGCTGCACGCCATGATAGGGCGGATGATCGATCACATTCGCCGTCCGCACGCCGATGCTCGCGGCAAAACGCCCGCGCTCGTCGGGATCCTCGCATGAGAGAATGACCATATAGCCGCCGCGGCCGCCGGTCTTCTCAAGGAAGCGCCCGGCCGCCGTCCCCGGCTGTGTCGGCGCCACCACTTCAAGCAGCGTCGCATCTATGGGCATGAGAGCGTTCTCAAGCCCGTATTTGCCCACATTCGGATCGCGATAGCAGACATCGAGGCCGAGAATGGCGGCGATATCGCTGACGACCGGCTCCAAGTGCGGAGCGACCAGACAGACTTGCCGCAACCGCATCTGGCTCATGATTATTGCCCCTTGAAGACCGGCTTGCGCTTCTCGACGAAGGCTTTCGCAGCCTCCTTGTGATCGTCGGTATCGCCGCAGCGGGTGTGATGGATCGATTCGCCGTCAAAACAGGCTTCCAGCGTCATCGTCTCGGCATTGTTGATGTTGGTCTTGATGTAACCATAGGTGATGCTCGGCCCCCTCGCCAACGACATCGCCAGTTCGCGGGCGGCTGTGCCCACGTCGGCATCATCGACCACTTTGGTGACGAGGCCGAGCCCGAGCGCTTCCTGCGCCGTCAGCACCGGCGACATCAGATAAAGTTCGCGCGCCTTGGCGCTGCCGAGCATTTTGGTGAGAAAGTAGGTTCCGCCGTAATCGCCGGAAAAGCCGACCTTGGCGAAGGCCGTGGTGATCTTCACCGACGACGACGCCACGCGCAGATCGCAGGACAGCGCGATGGAAAGCCCCGCGCCCGCGGCAGCGCCGTCGAGCTGAGCCACCACGGGTTTCGCCATCGTGTGCAAAATGCGCGACACTTCCATGCCCTTGCGCAGATTCACACGCTTGTCCTCGAACGACAACGGCGCGCGGCCGGCCGCCATCGACTTGACGTCGCCGCCGACGCAGAAGGTGCCGCCCGCGCCCTTGATCAGCACGGCGCGCACCTCGTGATCTTCCTGCGCCCGCCGCGCGGCCGCCACCAGCCCCTGAGTCATCTCCGGATTGAGCGCATTGCGCCGGTCCGGGCGATTCATGGTGATAGTGAGAAGACCGTTGTCGAGATCCTGCAGGACGATATCGCTCATAGTTGAACTTCCCTTTCTTGTTCTTCTTACACAGCCCTCATGGTGAGGAGGCCCCCTTAGGCGCCGCCTCGAACCATGGTTACTCATCATTCGGCTGCTCATCCTTCGAGACGCCGCTGCGCGGCTCCTCAGGATGAGCGCCGGAGTTACTTCTTCACCAGCGGACAGCGCGATTCCGACAGCGGCTGGAACGCCTGGTCACCTGGAACCGTGGCGAGCAGCTTGTAGTCGTCCCAGCGTCCCTTCGACTCCGACGGCTTCTTCACTTCGAACAGATACATGTCATGCACCATACGACCGTCATCGCGAATCCTGCCGTTCTTGGCGAACATGTCGTTGATCGGCATTTCCTTCATCTTGGCCATGACAGCGGCCGAATCCGTGGTGCCGGCGGCCTTCACCGCTTGCAGATAATGTCCGACCGACGAATAGACGCCGGCCTGTGCAGAGGTCGGCATTCGCTTGGTCCGCTCTTGAAATCGCTTCGAGAAAGCGCGGGTTTCGTCATTCAGATCCCAGTAAAACGCCTCGGCGAGAATGAGGCCCTGCGCCGTTTCCAAACCAAGGCTGTCGATGTCCGATATGAACGCCAGCATCGGCACCACCCGCTGCCCCCCGCTTCTGGTCAGACCGAATTCAACGGCCTGCTTGATGCCATTGACCGTATCTCCACCGGAATTGGCGAGGCCGACCACCTTGGCGCCGGACGACTGCGCCTGCAGCAGGAAGGATGAGAAGTCCGCCGTGTTGATCGGATGCCGGACACTGCCGAGCACCTTGCCGCCCGCCTTCTTGACGACATCCGACGTATCGCGTTCGAGATCGTGTCCGAAAGCATAGTCGGCAGTCAGGAAGAACCAGCTATCGAGCCCCTGCTTCACCGTCGCGAGGCCCGTGACATGGGCCTGCGCATAGGTGTCGTAGGCATAGAGAACGGTGTAGGGACCGCAAGCCTCATTGATGAGACGGATCGCACCCGGACCGCTATAAATAATGATCTTGTTGCGTGCCTTGGCGATCTCGCCCGCCGCAAGCGCCGTTGCCGATGCGGCGACGTCGACGATCGCCTCCACGCCCTGATTGTCGAGCATGTCACGGGCGATATTGGCTGCAAGATCGGCCTTGTTGAGGTGATCGCCGACCACGATCTCGATCTTGCGGCCCAGCACCTCGCCGCCGAAATCCTCCGCCGCCATCTTCGCAGCCATCTCGCTGCCCGGCCCGGTGATATCGGCAAACAGGCTGGACATATCGAGGATGGCGCCGAGCTTGAGCGGCTTGGTTTGCGCCATCGTTCCCGATGGGGCGGCCAGGATCATGGTCGATGCGAGCAGGCCGGCAAGCAATGTCTTCACGCAGTCCCTCCATCCAGCCGCGTTTTGCGCGGTATGCGTTGTTGCGGGGATCATGCAGTATGGGAACCGCAGCGGCAAGCGGCCGTCGAAAACAGAGCCGATCAAGACTGACTCGTTGGAAATCCGGGTTTCCGCGCAACGGAATGGACACGCGCGGCGGCACCGACATAGGATGACGCATGGCACATGCGGACCGCCCATGCGTGTCGTTGTAATCGAACGTGCAAGACGGCAGGCCGTGACAAGCGTACTGCTCATGATCTGTCTCATCATGCCGGCCGCACCATCACACGCCGCGACCTGCGATCTTCCGGAGCAAGGCACTGGCCGGGTTGCTGATGTCTTGGACATCCGAACCCTGCGGATGACAGACGGCGCGGAAATCCGCCTTGCGGGTATCGAACCGGCGCCCGGTGAAGACTCGTCAGCCGCTGCCGCCGCCCTCGTCATCGGCCGCGACGTCACGCTGCATGGGGACAGCGACATGCCGGACCGTTACGGCCGGCAGCCGGCACTCGTCGTCCTCGGCGCCGATGTTCCTTCCTTGCAGTTCCAGCTTCTGGCGCAAGGCGCCGTGCTCGCGTCGGGAACCCTGACCGACCGCGCCTGCGCCGCGGAACTCGCCGCTGTTGAGGCAGCCGCCCGGCATGCCAGGCGCGGAATTTGGGCTCGGGATGGCATCATCAAAAACGCCGCAATTCCCGGCGATATTCTGGCCGAGTTAGGGCGCTTCGTGGTGGCCGAAGGACGGATTGTGTCTGTCCGGGAGGCCGGAACCACGACCTATCTGAACTTCGGCCGTCGCTGGACACGGGACTTTGCCGTGACTATTTCAAGGCGCATGGTGGCTGCTTTCACAGGGGCAGGCATGATGCTCAAGCCCCTTGAGAAACGACGGGTTCGCGTACGAGGGTGGGTCGAAAGCCGCGGTGGGCCGCGGATCGAGATACGCCATTTGGGGCAGATCGAGGTGGTCGGGGACGAGCGGACCGCCGGCAGAGAGTAGCGACGTGACAACGGGTGTGGGACGGCAAATCAGCTTGAGCCGCCGCCTTTGGGCTGCGCCGGCGATGCTGTGCGTTGCGTTCACGTTATCGGGCTGCGGCGATGCCAGCCGTTTCGAGGTCGCATCGGCCGCCGTGAAGCCACCGGCCGTGCCCAAGCCGTCCAAGCCCGCCGTCATCCAGACCCCCGCCGCCGAGAAAGAACACGAGCGCATCCTTGCCTCCTATGGCGGCTCCTATGACGATCCTCGTCTGGAAAGCTTGATTTCCAGGACCGTCGACCGTCTCATTGCCGTCTCGGAGCGTCCTGATCTCGCCTATAAGGTGACCATCCTCAATTCCGGCGCGGTGAACGCCTTCGCGCTGCCCACCGGCCAGCTCTATGTCACGCGCGGCCTCGTCGCGCTCGCCAGCGATACATCCGAACTCGCTTCGGTTCTCTCGCACGAGATGGCGCATGTGCTCGCCAAGCACGCTTCGATCCGCGAGGAACAGGCACGCCAGGCCACTGTCGTCACCCGTGTCGTATCGGACATGGGAAGCAGCGATCCCGATCTCACCGCGCTGGCTCTGGCGAAATCGAAGCTGACCATGGCAAGCTTCTCGCGTGCGCAGGAATTCGAGGCGGACGGCATCGGCGTCGGCATCTCCGCCCGCGCGCATTTCGACCCGTTCGGCGCATCCCGCTTCCTCTCCGCGATGGAACGCAACGCCGCGCTGAAGGCCAGCCGCACGCCGCTCGATCCCCGCGCGCAGGACTTCCTGTCCTCGCATCCGGCGACACCGGAACGGGTACAGAATGCACAGGACAACGCCCGGCAATACACCCCTTCTTCAGGAGGCAGCGACGAGCGCGATCGTGATGCCTATCTCGCGGCGATCGACGGCATCGTCTATGGCGAAGACCCCAGCGAAGGCTTCGTCCGCGGCCGCCGCTTCCTGCATCCGAAACTCGGCTTCACTTTCCAGGTGCCGAACTCTTTCTCGCTCGACAACACCGCACAGGCGGTGATCGGCGTGCGCGAGGGCGGCAATCAGGCGATGCGTTTCGACGTGGTGCGCGTGCCTTCCGAGCAATCGCTCAGCGACTATCTCAATGCCGGCTGGATGGAGAATGTCGACAAGGCCACCACGGAGGAGGTCACGATCAACGGATTTCCCGCGGCAACCGCGCTTGCGCACGGCGACCAGTGGCAGTTCCGCGTCTATGCTCTGCGCTTCGGCAGCGACGTCTACCGCTTCATCTTCGCCGCCAAACAGAAGACCGCCGAAAGCGAGCGGAATGCGCGCGAAACCGTCAATTCGTTCCGTCGCCTGACATTGGCGGAAATCCAGGCGGCGCGGCCGCTGCGCATCAAAGTCATCACCGTGCAGCCGGGCGACACCGTCGAATCGCTGTCACACCGCATGAGCGGCGTCGATCACCCGCTGGACCGGTTCCGCGTGATGAACGGACTCGAAGCCAATGCGCAGCTCAAGCCGAGGGATCGCGTCAAGATCGTGGTGGATTGACCGTCGTTCGTCGCGAGCTTCTTCCGTCATTGCGAGGAGCACTTGCGACGAAGCAATCCAGCGGGACGATCCGCGTGTTGAAGCGCGAGCGGCCCCCTTGCTCCACACACCGCCCTCATGGTGAGGAGCCGCGCGGCGCCGTCTCGAACCATGAGTTGGCGGGGCTCCGGCGCTTACCGCCATCTTTCGAGACGCCGCTGCGCGGCTCCTCAAGATGAAGGGAGAGTATAGCATCGTCTCCCGAACAATAAAAAACCCGACCTCACGGCCGGGCTTTTGAATGCGATCATGACACCGCCGCTTACGCGGCTTCGTCCTCGGCGACATCCTCGTCACCATCGACATCATCGTCGTCGGCACGAGCGTCGGCGCTGTCTTCGGACTTGGCACCGCGCCGCGGGCTCTTGGCGAGCTGGCCCTCGATCTCCTTGACGGCTTCGGTCTCGGTGACGTGCTGGACGACCGCGATTTCGCGCGACAAACGGTCGAGCGCCGCTTCATAGAGCTGGCGTTCGCTGTAGGACTGCTCGGGCTGCGATTCGGAGCGGAACAGATCGCGGACCACTTCGGCGATCGCGACGATATCGCCCGAATTGATCTTCGCTTCGTATTCCTGCGCACGGCGCGACCACATGGTACGCTTGATCCGGGCGCGGCCCTTCAACGTTTCCAGCGCCTTCTTCACCAGCGCAGGCTCGGACAATTTGCGCATGCCGACATTCACGACCTTCGCGGTCGGAACGCGCAGCGTCATCTTGTCCTTCATGAAATTGATGACGAACAGTTCGAGCTTGGCGCCCGCGATTTCCTGTTCCTCGATGGCGAGAATCTGGCCGACGCCGTGAGCCGGATAGACCACATATTCGTTGGTCTTGAAGCCCTGACGCTGGGTCGCCGCCTTCTTCGGCTCCTCGGCGCGCGCAGCCGGTGCCGCCGGCTTCGCCGCCACGGGCTTCTCGGCAGCAGCAGCCTTCGCCTGCTCCTTTGCCGCGGCAGCCTTCATTGCCGACGCCGTCGTCTTCGGGGTCGCCGCTTTCTCGACGTGAGCCTTCTCGACCGGCGCTTTCTCGACAACCGGCTTCGCAGCCACCGGTTTCACCGCAGCCGGTTTCACTGCGGCGGGCTTCACTGTAGCCGGCTTGGCCGCAGCAGGCTTCGTGGCGGGCTTGGCGGCAACAGTCTTCGGAGCAGCCGCCTTGGCGGCAGGCTTGGCAGTCTTGTTCGGCATTTCACTTCTTTTGTTCTTAGCGGACTTTGGCGCAGCGGCCTTGGATGCCGACGTCTTGGCTGTCAACGTCTTGGCTGTCGATGCTTTTACCGTCGAAGCCTTCGCCGTTGAGATTCTGGCCGTCGAACCTTTGGCCGTGCTGCGGGTCGTTGTCCGTGTATCTTTAACAGGGGGCCGTGCGGGGCCTTTGCTCGCGCTGTGCTTGCTCGAATTCGGGCTCGCCGCAGCTGTCTTCTTCGAAACCTTGGTCTTCGAAGTCTTAGTAGTCGGAGTCTTGGAGATACTCTTTTTACGCGTTTTCTGTGACACGGCCTGTGCGCGGAAACCGCCGCGCCCCTGTTTGATTTTTGTTAAACGGGAACCCGGCAGGGCCAAAAACGAGCGGCACCAGACGGCCCAGCTTCTTGAATGTACCAATAATAGCACATTTTCCGCAAAAATCAATGGCTTATGCCCCTTGGCGGCCGCTGCGCGACCGTCCGGCGGGGCATATCCGACGCCAGGGTAAATTTCAGAGCGTCGCAGGTATCGAGGCGGCAAAAACTGTTAACAACACCCTTTGGATCATGGTTCCAAGCAGAACAGCCGATTTTCAGGTCGAATCACGCGCCGAAAAAGACGCTAGTCACCCTTGCCGGGGGCCGCAGAGAAGAACTTCTCGTACTTGCCTTCCTGGCCGTCGAATTCCTTGGCTTCCGGCAATTCGTCGATCTTCTGCGTGATGTTCGGCCATTTCTTGGCGTATTCCAGATTGACCTGAAGCCACTTCTCGATCCCGCCTTCGGTGTCCGGCTTGATCGCGTCCGCCGGGCATTCCGGTTCGCACACGCCGCAGTCGATGCATTCGTCCGGATGGATGACCAGCATGTTCTCGCCCTCATAGAAGCAATCCACGGGGCATACTTCGACGCAGTCAGTGTACTTGCACTTGATGCAGTTGTCGGTGACGACGTAAGTCATCCAAAACTCCGGAAACGATCAATATTTCAACGTGTGCGTAGCGCACCCACCCCCCTGCCGCAAGCCATGCGGCCGGATCGGATCGGTGCGTTGCCGTCATATGAAAGGATTTGCCACGAACGGGCTCCGGCCGCGGCCTTCCGTACCAAATAGTTACTCCGGCGGGTGTTGCAAATCCGTATAGAGCGCACGAGCGGCCGTGGCATCCCCCCGGCGTTCGGAAAAGCCTTCCACCTTCATCACCCGAACCGCGCGGTCCAGGGCGACGGTAATAACGTCGCCGACCTTGACGCCATGACCGGGCGATTTCTGCCGCTCGCCGTTGACGCGAACCTGCCCGCCCTCGACCAGCGCAGCGGCACTGGTCCGGGCCTTCACGACCCGCGCATGCCACAGCCACTTGTCGAGACGTTGTCGGTCCAAATGCGTGCCTTAATTCCGGCTGCTCGCTCAGGGGCATCCCATCTCATGGTTCGAGACGGCGCTCCGCCCCTCCTCACCATGAGGGCTTGTGTGTGATGCAACCATCAACTCCACCCTCATCCTGAGGGGCATGCCGAAAGCATGCGTCTCGAAGGATGGTAGCTGAACACAAAACTGCCTATTCCTTGCTGCCCATCTGCTCCTTGAGCGCGGCGAGCTTGGCGAAAGGCGAATTCGGGTCCATGGCGCCGCCGCGGTCGCGCGGCGAGGCGCTCGATGCGAACGGGCGCGTGGCGCCGCCACGATCGCGGTCGCGACCTTCACGGCCCTTGTCTCCGCCGAACTTGCCCTTGCCCTGGAAGCGCTCGCGATCGCGCGGCGGGCGTCCGCCCTTGTCGTTGCGGTCGCCGCGCGCCTCGCGATTCGCCGCGCCTTCCGGTGCATCGCTGCGCGGACGGCGAAAATCCTTGTTGCCGCGCTCGCCGTCGCGGCGGCCACCGCCATTGCGGTCACGGTGATCGCGACGACCGCCTTCGCTGGTCGCGGCGCCTTCGGCCTGACCGGCCGGCGCGGCCCCCTGCGCCGCATTATTGTCGCGGCGATGATGATTGCGGTGACGATCGTGGCGCTGTGGGCGGCGTTCGTCGGAACGGCCGCCGGGGCGCCAGACCTCGACCATTTCCGGCTCGGATGGCGTTTCGGCTGCAGCGGCTTCCGCAGCCGGAGCTTCCGCGCCGACAGCGGCCGGCTCTGTCGCGGCAACCTCGGCAGCGGCCGCTTCAACAGCCGGAGTCTCGGCTTGAGAAGCGTCTTCGGCGGCCGCTTCCGCGAGCGCTTCAACGGCAGGCTCACTTGCGATCGGCGACACATCCGGCAGCAGCGACGCGGACGACGGAACGACAACGTCTTCCACCGCCGGCGTCTCAGCGACCTCGGTCGACTCGGTCTGCGCAGCCGGCTCCGTGGCAACGGCCTCGGCGGCAACAGCCGCCTCCGCTGCGATCCCGGACTGAGCGGCTTCGGATGCCGGCACTTCCACCGCCGCATCCGCCGTCGCGGCTTCAATCGGCGTCGTCGCAGCCAGCGGCTTCGGCGGCGCCGGCGGCAGCGCGGGCTTCTTCTCCATACGATAGCCGAGCGCCCGCAGGATCGAGGCGAAGTCCTCACCGGCCGATCCGGTCAGCGAGGTCATCGCCTGCGTCACCGTGAAACCGCGGCCGTCATAGGCACCGGCCGGCTTGTCGCCCGGCGCATTCTCGCGCCAGGACAGCGCCGGACGGATCAGATCGGCGAGGCGTTCGAGAATATCAACACGCACGGCGCGCTCGCCGGCATGACGATAACCGAGCACGCGATAGGCATCGCGGTTCAGCGCCTTGTCCGCCGGGAATGAGGTGCGGCCCGAGCCGGCGAGATGCTGCGCGCTGGACAGCGCCGACATATCGATATTGTCCTGCTTCAACGCCCACAGCAGCGCGGCCAGCGAACGCGCCGCCGGCTTCAGGAGGTTCGGAATATAGATGTGATAGGCGCCGAACCTGACGCCGTATTTGCGCAGGGTTGCGCGCGACGGCTGGTCGAGTTCCTTCATTTCGGCGGCGATCTTCTGCCGTTCGAGCACGCCGAGCGCTTCGTTGAGCTGGAAGGCGATGCCCCGCGCGATGCCGGTGACGTCTTCGGCCTTGGCAAGTTCGAACAGCGGGCCGAGCAGCTTCTCGATATGGGTCTTCAGCCACAGATCGAGGCGGGCCTGCACGGCATCGCGCGGCGCACCGGTGAGACGTTCATCCGCAATGATCCGCAGACGCGGATGCAGCACGTCATCGGCGGCAACCAGCTTCGCCACCGCATCGCCGGTCCAGCGCAACGTGCCGTCGGAGGTGAGGACGAACTGATCGTCCGGCGCGTTGGAGAGTTTCTCCGCGCGGGCATCGATCTCGCCGGCCAGCGCCTTCAGCGCCGCGGCCTGCAAAGCCTTCGCGTCGGAGCCGGCCTCGGCCGCATCGGGCAGGAATGTAAAACCATCGAGACGGCCGATCGTGTGGCCCTCGACAACGACTTCGCCCGTCTTACCAATTTCAGTATTCAGCATCGTGTTTTCCCGCAAGCGGCGCATCAATACACTGGTACGACGATCAACGAAACGCTCTGTAAGCCTCTCATGAAGGGCATCTGACAGTTTATTTTCCAATTCGCGCGAGATTCCCTGCCAATATTCGGCATCCGCGAGCCAATCCGGCCGGTTCGCGACGAAAGTCCAAGTCCGGATCTGCGCAATCCGGCCCGATAACGTGTCGATATCGCCGTCGGTCCGGTCCGCCTGCGCGATCTGGGCGCCGAACCAGGCATCGGGCACCCGGCCCCGCTGCATCAGGAAATTGAAGATCGTCACCACCAGCTCGGCATGGGCCGCCGGCGCGATGCGGCGGTAATCGGGAATCTGGCAGGTGTCCCATAATCTCTCGACGGCATCCCTGCCCTGCGCCAGGTCGCGCACCTCGCCATCGCGCGCCGCGTGATCGAGCACGCGCAGATCTTCCGCGATCGGCGCACGCGTCAGTGCCTCATGGCGCGGCGGCTCGGCAAGCGACACCTGCAACGCCGCGATGGACGCGAAATCCAGCCTGGAATTGCGCCATTGCAGCACTTTCACCGGATCGAAAATATGGTTCTGCAGCTGATTGACGAGCTCCGGCTCGAACGGCTCGCAGCGCCCCGTCGTCCCGAAAGTACCGTTGCGCGTGGCACGGCCCGCGCGCCCTGCAATCTGGGCGAATTCCGACGGCGTGAGGCGGCGAAATTGATAGCCGTCATATTTGCGGTCGCTGGCGAAGGCGACGTGATCGACATCGAGATTGAGCCCCATGCCGACGGCATCGGTGGCGACGAGATAGTCCACCTCGCCGTTCTGGAACATCGCAACCTGGGCGTTGCGCGTGCGCGGCGACAGCGAGCCGAGCACCACGGCCGCGCCGCCATGCTGGCGCTTGATCAGCTCCGCGATCGCGTAAACTTCATCGGCGGAGAAGGCGACGATGGCGGTTCGGCGCGGCTGCCGCGTGATTTTGCGGTCGCCCGCGAATTCGAGCGTCGACAGCCGCGGGCGGGTGATGATGTTCACGCCCGGGAGCAGCTTTTCGACGATCGGGCGCATGGTGGCGGCGCCGAGCAGCAATGTTTCGTCGCGTCCGCGGCGATTCAGGATGCGGTCGGTGAAGACATGGCCGCGTTCAAGGTCCGCGGCGATCTGGATTTCGTCCACCGCCAGGAACGAGACATCGAGATCGCGCGGCATCGCCTCGACGGTGGATACCCAATACCGAGGCCGCGCAGGCTTGATCTTCTCCTCGCCGGTGACCAGCGCGACCGCTTCCGGACCGACGCGATCGAGGATCTTGTTGTAAACCTCGCGAGCCAGCAGACGGAGCGGAAGCCCGATAATTCCCGAGGAATGGGCCAGCATCCGTTCGATGGCGAGATGGGTCTTGCCGGTGTTAGTGGGGCCGAGGACGGCGGTAACGCCGGCGCCGGGCGCCCGGCCGGAGTCGAGCGAGGAATGCGGAAAATCCATGTTTTTCAGATAGTTCCAAGCGGCCTTCTGTCAAGCCGATGAGCATTCTGCGGCACCGGAATCGGCCGCGGCGTTAAGGTCTGGAACGACTCTGGAACGAAACCGGCCCGAATCGGTGACTCCGCACCGACACGGCTCGTTCACCCCCAAGATGTCGCGGGATAAGCCCAATATCCTCACTAGATCAAGTTTATGACAAAGCAACAAGGCCCGTTATTTCAGGCGCAGGCAGCGAGGTCAGGCGGACTCCGATCGGCCGAAGAGTCAACAGCACCGGAAGCAGCGCGGTGCCGTAGGGCGGATGACAATCGTCATCCGCCCTACGGCACCATGCCACCGCCCTCTCAATTCGTTTTCACCGCCGCTTTCGCCGGCACGGCCGTGGTGACGAACTCGGTCGCCTCCAGCATGGCCTGGCCGAGCGGCGTCGGGATGGTGACGCGATAGGGCACCAGTACGCGCGTTCCGGCGATGGGAACCATCCAGGCTTCGATACCCCGCTGGGCGGTGAGATATTTGATCGCGGCGCGGTCCGGCACATAGCCGGCGATCGGGGTGAAATAGACGGCGCAGACGATGGCCGGGCCGTGATAGCCCTTCTCGGCCTTCACCGCTTCCATCCGCTTGTAATCGAGCTTGATATCGTAGCGCATGCGGCCGTCGAAGATCGCCGTGCCGGTGCGGCAAGAGTCCGGCGCCATCACATCGCCGGTACCGGCAACGCGCAGCAGTGAGCCGGTCATCGGATCGATCACCCCGCGGCGATGCGCGTCGGTGACCGGGATGCGCGCGGGATCTTCCGGCGGCTCCGGCTCGATGGAATAGTCCTTCACATAACCGAGGGCGAGTTGCAGCTTGATCGTCTCGGACTTCTTCGCCGACGAGGTCGTCGCCTGATAGCTGGTCGGCACCAGCGCGCCGGCGACCACGCGCCCCTGCGACTGGCCGAAGCCCGAGCCACCGGCAAACGCCTTCAGCAGGCCCGCGGTCCCGCCGGTGGCGGCGGCACTGTATTGATCGTCGGAGATATCGATGACCCAGCTGCCCTTGCCGACGGGAATGCCGGCAAGACTCGCCTCATATTTGGCTTCCAGCCTGCCCTGCGCGGATGCCGGCGAGGCACCACCCGCCATCGCAAGCACACTCACCGCCGTCAGCAGCACCGCGCAGCGGGTCTTGAGGTTTGCCCGGAGGGGTCCAAGGAAGGGTCCAAGAGGTCCAAGGCAACGCACGTCTCGTCTCACCTCACGTCATGTCCGGCGAAAGCCCGACCGACTGCGCATCGCACGGCCGCTTGCTGGTGTCCGGCGGGAATACGTCGTTTATATGATAGGAACCGGGGGCGTTTCCAACCACATTCCCTGTGGTATCGGCGGCCGGGAGCGGCTATACAACCGGCGTTGCCAGCACGGTCGCCTGCACGGCGGGCCGGTTCCAGGCGGATGTCACCCGATAGGCCTTCATTATCGTGACTCGCCTTGACGTGAGCAGCTTCAAACCCTATACGTCCGCGGTTCCTGAAATGGACGTGATTTTTGAACCCCTGCCCGGCTTTTGGCTGCAGGCGGGGATGACAGAGGATTTTCGCCATGTCCCGGCGCTGTGAACTGACACTGAAGGGCCCGCAGGTCGGCCACAAGGTGAGCCATTCGAACATCAAGACCAAGCGCCGGTTTCTGCCGAACCTGGTCAACGTGACCTTCATCTCCGAGGCCCTCGGCCGCGGCGTGCGCCTGCGCGTCTCCGCCAATGCCGTCAAGTCGGTGGACCACCGCGGCGGCTTCGACGCCTATCTGCTGGCCGCGAAGGAGAGCGAACTCTCCGCCAAGGCCGTGCTGCTCAAGCGCGCCATCGAGAAGAAGCAGTCGGAAGCCAAGGCGGCCTGAGACTGAGGGCCACGGGAGTCGCCGGAGGGTTTGAGGACGCGACGCCGGAAAAGCGCGGCTTTACAGAGAATCAACCAAAACGGCCGGATCGCGAGATCCGGCCGTTTTGTTTTGCAACACTTTCACCCCCGACAATCCAAACGCGTCCCGATCTGTCGCGTCGCCGATGGTGATTGCTGCGGAACAGTTTGGAGCAGTCCCTCTCACCTTCCCGACAAAGCTTCGCTTTGCACCGGAGGAGAGGTGAAGGAAAGCGCCATCTTTCCCGCACCAAAACGCCCTATTTCCCGCGGAACACCCTGCTCCTTCCCGCGTTCACATGTCCGGAGCGCCCTGCGTGCGTCGTGCAGACGAGGGGTGCCGTTTGAATTCATGAGGAGAGTGCTATGCAAGTGCCCCTGCGGAAGGCGCTGTTACCGATACTTGCCGTGGGCGCGTTGAGCGCCGCCGTGCCGGCCATGGCGGCCGATGTCTATATGCCGGCCCGCACGCCGCGTGCGGCCGTCGTCATGCCGATGGCGCCGGCCGGGCCGCTGACCGTCGAACAGGCGATCGCCGTGGCTTACGGCGTCGGCGTGTTTCAGGTGAAGAACACCCATTTCGACGGCGACGAATGGGAAATCGAGGGCCGCGACCAGTACGGCAAGTGGATCGAGGTCGATGTCGACGCCCGCACGGGTGATGTGCGGAATGTGGATCGCTCGATCATCTGAGGCGGCGGGCGAGAGCGTGAGGAGAGAGTAGCGCGCCGCAAGGCGCGCTGTTTTTTAGAGGGATGTGTTTTGCGCCGGCAAACGTGGCTCCCCTCGCCCGCGCGCGAGAGAGCGACTATCTGGGTTGTCAAGTTGCAAGGGCATATTTTTCTCGCGCTTGGCGTGCTTTCGCGTTGAGGCGGACGAGGAATTTGCGGGCCAGCGCGATCCGCGCCACCATCTTGGGCTTG
>Ga0153956_1000997_pt1 | contig 27909 bp, 11 predicted proteins | sample TSFL040MetaG_FD_104704 | JGI IMG/M metagenome (GOLD analysis project Ga0153956, IMG submission 104704) | Attine ant fungus gardens microbial communities from Florida, USA - TSFL040 MetaG | ecosystem: Host-associated > Fungi > Mycelium > Unclassified | place: USA: Florida, Wekiwa Springs... | reverse complement strand
ATGATGGTTGAACCCATAGTCGCGCGGTCGATCGTGGTATTTGACCCAACCTCCACGTTTTCTTCTAAAATGACGTTACCTATCTGTGGTATTTTTTTATAAACACCATCTGCCGAAGGCGCAAACCCGAAGCCATCACTGCCTATAACAGCACCCGAGTGTACAATTACATTATTGCCCAAAACACAATCAAAATACACCTTGACCCCGGCAAACAGGGTTACATTTTCACCCAGCGTTACGTTGTCGCCAACGTAGGTATTTGGGTAGATCTTGCTTTTGTCGCCAACATTTACTCCTGCGCCGATATAGGCGAAAGCCCCCACATAAACATCCTGCCCAAGCTGGGCAGTAGGATGAATAAAGGAAGGCTGTTCAATGCCGCTTTTATCCAACTTGATGGTATTGTAAGCTTCCAGTAAAACAGAAAAGGCCCCATAAGCGTCGTCAACCCTGATCAAGGTGGCGGTAACCGGATGCGCCAGCGCCTGGCTGTTATTTATAATAACAATGGACGCATTGGTGGTATAAATATATTGCTCATACTTAGGGTTTGCCAAAAAAGACAGGGACCCAGTACCGGCTTCCTCAATTTTTGCCAGGGTGCTAACCGCCGCTTCGGGGTTACCCTCCACAGTGCCGTTAAGTAATGAAGCTATTTGCTGTGCCGTAAATTGCATTGGCGCAAATTTAATGTTAAAATATTATTATCAATGATTGGTTATTGAAGATTAAAGATTAGTTATTGAAAATTGGATTAGCCGTAGACTAATTATCCTCTGTTATAACTAATCTTTAATCTTCAATAGCTAATCTTCAACTCTCAAATCCTTACTATAACAAACTATATTTTTTTCAACCGTTTTTGCCAGGGCCTGTACGTTCGAGTAGTCGCTGGCAGATGCGATATCTTTAACGCTGCCATCCTTCATGAGTATGCCTATGCTGTCATCATCAACGCGGTAAGCGTTGTTTTTAATGGTATCGGTAAATACAAAATAGGTTATCTCATCTTCTTTGATGCCATATTTTTGCATAGCCAGCTTACCCAGCTTTTCAACCAGGGCCGGGTGGGCAGGTTCATTACTTATGTCGACATGAAAAAGCTTACGGTTTATAAAGTTGTTGCACAAGCGGGCCAGCACAAAGTCGGTGCTTGAAGCCCACACTTTTACTGCCGACAGGATATCGGTATCGTCCAGATGTGTAAATATTTCCAGGTGCCCGTCTTTAATAAACTCTTCGCGCCTAAGTGTGCGGTGTAAAAAATGCGCCAAGCCCGGTGTGGCAAACAGGGTTTCACCATTTAAAACCAGTGAGCGGGCACGTTCCAGAATTTTAACCAGCAGTTGCTCGGCGGCTATAACGGTTTTGTGCAGATACACCTGCCAGTACATCAACCTGCGGGCTATCAAAAATTTCTCTACAGAATAAATGCCTTTTTCTTCGATCACTATGTGGTCGTCTTTCACGTTCAGCATCTTGATGATACGGTCGTAGCTCACCACACCTTCAGACACGCCGGTGAAAAAACTGTCGCGGTTCAGGTAGTCAAGCCGATCCATATCCAACTGGCTTGACACCAGTTCATGCAAAAACCTCTTGGGGTAGGTGTTTCTGAATACGCTGATGGCATTGGTTAATTTGCCTCCAAACTCATCGTTAAGCTTATCCATCAGCATGATCGAAATATCCTCGTGCGATACGCCTTTAACAATGGTGTGTTCCAGCGCGTGCGAGAAGGGGCCGTGGCCAATGTCATGCAATAAAATGGCAATGGTCAGGGCTTCTATTTCGCCGGGCGTAATTTCATGGCCTTTGGAACGCAAGGTTTCAACGCTCATACGCATTAGGTGCATGGCACCCAGGGCGTGATGAAAGCGTGTGTGCAGCGCACCTGGGTACACAAGGTGGGTCATACCCAATTGCTTAATGTAGCGCAGTCGCTGAAAGTAAGGGTGCTCAATCAAATCGAACACCAACTCGGTAGGTATACTGATAAATCCGTAAACCGGGTCGTTTATAATTTTCTTTTTATTCAATGTGTAGTATATACGCTGCAAAAGTCATAAATTATGGCATAGGTTGCACCTCTTAATTGTTAATTTTTGTTAATACTATGCCATAATGTGTAACAAATAACAGCCTTAAGGGTTATATGCCTATGTTTGGTCTGGATTATGCTTTAACAGCCTGATATACTGAACGACATTTATTTATCGAATATTACAATACTATGCAGGATACGACTATACTATGGGCTGATGATGAAATTGACCTGTTAAAACCACATATACTTTTCTTAAAAGAAAAAGGCTACAATGTAACTACCGTAACCAACGGCAATGACGCCGTCGAGTCTTTTAAAAATAATTACTTCGACCTGGTTTTCCTGGACGAGAACATGCCGGGCTTAACCGGTATTGAAACCCTGGCGCAAATTAAAAACGTTAATAATGATGTGCCCATAGTGATGATCACCAAAAACGAGGAAGAGTACCTGATGGAAGACGCCATCGGCTCAAAAATTGGCGATTACCTGATTAAGCCAGTACACCCGAAACAGATCTTGTCGACCATTAAAAAGCTGACCGAGAACAAACGTCTGGTAACCGAAAAAACTACCATGGCCTATCAGCAGGATTTCAGGAATCTGGGTATCACGCTTAACGACAACCTGAGCCACCAGGAATGGGTTGATGTTTACAAAAAGCTGATTTACTGGGAGCTTGAGCTGCAGCAACTGGAAGATGCTGGTATGCACGAAATATTAACGCTGCAAAAAGCCGAAGCCAATGCACAATTCTGCAAGTTTGTTGAGAAGAATTACCTGAACTGGATAAAAAAACCTGACGATGCGCCTACCAGTTCTCCGCAGCTTTTCAAAAAGAAGGTGTTCCCGAAGCTGGAAAGCAATGTACCGGTATTTTTTATTTTGATTGATAATTTGCGTTACGATCAGTTTAAGATCATTAACCCTATCATCTCACAATATTTTAAACTGGAAGAAGAGGATACTTATTACAGCATCCTGCCTACGGCTACGCAATATGCGCGTAACGCCATTTTTTCGGGCTTAATGCCTACTGAGATGGAGAAACGCTACCCGGATATGTGGCAGAATGATGAGGACGAAGGCGGTAAAAACTTGCACGAAGCCGATTTTGTAGCCGACCAGATTAGCCGTATTTATCGTAAAGATTGCAAGCACTCATACACCAAAATATTAAACATCGATGAGGGCCGCGCATTAAACGATTCTGTAAGTAACCTGATGAAGAATGACCTGAACGTGGTGGTTTATAACTTTGTGGATATGCTGTCGCATGCACGTACAGACATGCAGATGATCCGCGAGCTGGCCAGCGACGACGCCGCTTATCGTTCATTAACACTTTCGTGGTTTGAGCACTCGCCTTTACTGGAGTTGTTGAAATTTCTGTCAACCAAAAACGTACGTGTTGTAATCACAACCGACCATGGTACCATCCGCGTAAAAAAGCCAAGCAAGATCATTGGCGACCGCAATACCAACACTAACCTTCGTTATAAACAAGGCCGTAACTTGAATTTTAACGCTAAAGACGTGTTCCACATTCGCAACCCGCATGATGCAATGCTGCCCAAGCTGCACGTAAGCTCAAGCTACGTTTTCGCCAAAGAAGACACCTACTTTGTATACCCAAACAACTATAACCACTTCGTGAATTTCTATAATGAAACCTTCCAGCACGGCGGTATCTCGTTGGAAGAAATGATCATCCCGATAGTAACATACGGGACGAGGTAGCGGAGATTAAAGATTAGTGATTGAAGATTAGATAATTGAAAGGCTCCTGGGTTATAGAGTGCCCCCAATAGTTAGACACTATTTGGGGGCACTTCAGGTTTCACGGGCCCTTTGTTTTTATATGGTGTTGCCTGCCTGGCGCAAGACGCAAGGCATTGCGTCTCCGTTTTGGGGATAGTAGAGACACGATGCTTCGCGTCTCCCGTAGGCAAAGCAAAAATCCTTTTATGGGCCAAATCCTTCAATGTGTCAAATATTGTCCTGAATGCCCCTGTTGATTGTCGGTTTTGCCCAATTGCGCTTAGCGATATTTGCTTTAGATTCGTATCGAAAAAATAAATAAGAAACCATATGGGAAATATAGTATTGTTCATGCATACATCACTGGACGGCTTCGCTGCCGGTCTGCAAGGTGAAATGAGATGGATCACCGTAAATCAGGAAATTTTTGATTTTGTGGAAGAAAGGATCGCGCAAACCAACACGGCGTTATACGGCAGGGTAACATTTGAAATGATGGAAAGCTACTGGCCGACAGCCGCCGACAAGCCCGATGCCAGCAAACACGACAAAGTGCATGCAGCCTGGTATAAAGACGCCCGTAAGGTGGTGCTTTCAAACACCCTGGATCAGTCGGCGTTTAATAACACTACGGTTATTGGCGGCGATAACTATGCAGCCGCTGTTCGCAAGATAAAAGAAGAAACGACAGGCGACATCTTATTATTCGGCAGCCCTACCGCAGCGCACGCCTTATTGGCAGACAGCCTGATTGACGAGTGCTGGATTTTTGTAAACCCGGTATTGCTGGGCGAAGGTAAGCCGGTGTTTAAAGGCATTAAAGCACAGCAATCATTAAAACTGGTAAACACACATGTGTTCAGTTCAGGCGTGGTTTGTCTGCAACATGAATTTAAGCGGTAGTTTTAAGATTAGTTACAAAAACGGCTCGTGAATTTCACAAGCCGTTTTTGTTTTATGCCTTTCTGGCGGGAGACGCAAAGTATTGCGTCTCTACGTTTAGGCTCTTTGTAGAGACACAATACTTGTGTCTCCATGTATAATCATCAAATCCCTGTAATTGTATAAGTTTTACCTGCTACGGTTTCAAAATCAAACAATTGCGTAGCTTTTTCGCCGGTTGGTTTCAGCTTAGCTTTTTCAGAAACAATGGGTTTGGCTGTGGCTTCATTCTGATAAAAGAAATTGCTGTTTTCGCCCTTGGCGGTTTGGATGGTGCCTCCTGCCAGTTTTAAACTATTTGGTACCCGCAGGCGGCAGTTACCACCCAGAGTCGATTTAATTTTAAGCTCGCTGATTTTGCCGTTGGCCCATTTCATACTCACAATTTCAAAACCACCGCGGGCCCGCAGGCCGCTAACGCTGCCCGAAGGCCAGGCATCAGGCAGGGCGGGTAAAAGGTGCAGGGCGCCGTCAGCGCTTTGCATCAGCATTTCGCAAATGCCGGCTGCGCAGCCAAAGTTACCGTCAATCTGAAATGGGGGATGCGCATCAAACAAATTAGGATAAGTACCGCCGCCGTTGTTGGAAACGCCATGATTCACACCTACCGGTGTTAGTTGGTTTTGAATAAGCTTAAAGGCATGATTGCCATCTAACAGCCTGGCCCACAGGTTTACTTTCCATCCCATCGACCAACCAGTCGACACGTCGGTGCGGTAAATAAGCGAGGTGCGCGCGGCGTCAAACAGCTCGGGCGTACGATAAGCTGAGATCTGGTTACTTGGATACAAGCCGTACAAATGTGATACGTGGCGATTATGATCATTCGGGCTGTCCAGGTCATGCAGCCACTCCTGCAATTGGCCGTACTGGCCAACCTGCATGGGCGGCAGCCTGTCGCGGGCTGCTTTTAGTTTGGCGGCAAAATCCTGATCGACGTCTAAGATTTTGGCGGCCGCCATAACCTCGCTGAAGATATCGAAAGCCAGCTGGTTATCCATAGTTACACCGGCATCAATAGCAACGCCGCCGCTATAGGCCTGCGGATTATTTTCCGGCGACACAGACGGACCTATTACCAGCCAATTGTGCTCAGGCTCTTTCACCAAATCTTCCAAAAAGAACTGCGCTGCGTCGCGTATGGCAGGATATACCGATTTTAAATACGCTTTATCGCCGCTGTACATGTATCGGTCCCAAAGTTGGGTGCTTAGCCAAACGCCGCCCGACGGCCATAAGCCCGAGTAAATACCATCAACCGGGCCGGTTATGCGCCACAGGTCGGTATTATGGTGCGTAACCCAGCCGCCAACACCATACATGTCTTTGGCAGTTTGCCGGCCGGTAACAGATAAGTCTTTTACCATTTGAACCAGTGGTTCATGCATCTCTGCCAGGTTAGTTTCTTCGGCCGGCCAGTAATTCATTTCGGTATTGATGTTAATAGTATACTTACTACCCCATGGCGGGCTCATCTCTTTGTTCCAGATACCCTGCAGGTTTGCCGGCTGACCGCCTGGTTGCGACGACGAGATCAGCAAATAACGGCCAAACTGAAAATATAGCTCTACCAATTGAGGGTCGTCACCCTTGGCAAAATCGGCCACACGCTGGTCGGTCGGGTTTTTGGCAGACGGGCTGGTACCCAGGTCGAGTTTTACGCGGTTAAAGAATTTTTGATAAGCCGATACGTGGTTGCTCACCAACCTGGCATAGGCCACAGGCCAGGCCTTATTCAAATAAGCATAGGCACGTGCCGACTCATCCGCACTTACATCATTATATTTTACAAAGCTGGTAGCCATGGATACAAACAGCGTTGCCGCATTGGCCTTGCTCACGTTTACCGATGTGTCAGACGTGGTCATGCTGCCGCCGTCTAATTTCACTTTTACCAGGGCCTGGAATTTATCCTGGCCCTTAACGCCGTCCCTGTCGCCTGATATGCCCGACAGCACCAGTTCATTCTTACCCCTGGTTACAATGGTTGATTTTTGCGGACTAGCCATGGCTGTCGAAAAAGTTAAGCTGCCAGGTTTGCTGGCCGTTAAATGAATCACAATTACCTGGTCGGCGTTTGAGGCAAATGCTTCACGCGTATAGGTAACACCATCTATGGTATAACGGGTGGTAGTTATGGCTTTGGTCAAATCAAGATCTCGGTAATAATTCTGGTAGTTTTCATGACCCGGAAAATTAATATTCAGATCGCCAACCGGCTGATAGCACATGCCATTGTTGCGGTTGGTTTTCATGGTTTTGGTAGCCAGCTCGGCGGCCTCCTTGTGCTTGTTCTCAAAAATCAGTTTCCTGATCTCGGGCAGGGCTGCCAGTGCGGTGGGGCTGTCATTACGGCTTGGGCCGCCGCTCCACAAACTGGTTTCGTTAAGCTGTATGGTTTCGCGCGCGGGGTTGCCATACACCATGCCGGCAATGCGGCCGTTGCCCACGGGCATAGCGCGCTCCCATACCGAGCCCGAAGGCTTATCGTACCAAAGCTTTAAATCATTATTTTGCTGTGCAAACAGCTGGCCGGCCAAGCAGGTTAGTGCAAGTGCCATTAGGTTCTTTCTAAAGGTCATGATAATTGGTGAAAGCTTAAATTTATAAACTTTCACCAAATTAAAACATTATCCCCATAAAATTGCAATCGATTGCAATTTTGTTACGATGTTACTGGCGATTGATCACCACCGAGCCATCGCCAATTTTGCCATTGCCGTCAATACCGGCAATTTTTACGGTATAGCTGCTTTTAACGTCTGACGTATAAAATGATACTTTGGCCTCGCCGCTTTGATTGGTAGTTAATGATGGCTCCCAACAAAGTGTTGAGCGGTAATCAGGATCGGCTACCGGGCTTTTTGCGGTATATTTAGGACTATAAAAACGTTGAGGATACAGCAGCGGGATAGGCCGGTACCTGGCAGTAGCTGTTTTGGCGATCTGGTACCAGCCACGCCCGCTTATGGTAGTTAAAACAATGGCCGGTGGATATATATGTTTCAGGTATTTTTCTGTCCAGATGGCTTCAAAACCCTTTAGCCCATAAATCTTTATTTTTTTTAGCTCATTAATATATTCAGGTACAGAAAGCGGGTCGTCAATATGAAGCGGAAGCGTCTTTCCATCTATTATAATCGTATTGGGCGGTAATAACATTTTATCCCATTTCAGCATTACCTTTCCGCCACTATATTTCCAATCATTGATAACGGTAAAGCCGGCCAGCTTTTGCTGCAATAGTTCATACAGGTCCATAATGCCCGACTCGCGAATATCTCTCTCGTCGAAAGCCAGGTCTGAGTTACCCGGCCCAAATGGGTTGTCGCTGTCAGGTATGATCTTTTTGTCTTTGATGGTCACGGCTTTTAAAACATTGCCGGTCAACTCCAGGTCTTCACGGTCTTTTTGGTCAAGTTGTTGTTTGATGTGTTCTATCTGGGTAGTATCGGCATTTACATACCAGGGCAGCATCCGGTTTTTCGAGGTCTCGGGAGTAGGCGCAGGTGTAAATTCATCTACCGATACATCGCCAAACCACTTTTTTTTGCCTTTATTGTTGCTAAGCTGAATAAAGAAAGCGGCGCTATCCGTTTTGGGCAGATCTTTAAACGCGTATCGCCCGGCAGAATCAGTGATTGCTATTGCGTAATAGTCGGGTTTTTGCAGTAGTATGTTCACCTGCGCATTGGCAATGGGTTTGTTAACGATGTTAACTACTCGTCCGGTTACTGCTATATCTTTTTCGAGTTTGTAGGCCGGCTTTTTTTTACCGGCGAATACATAATTCCAGTCATAATCCGTCCAACCCTGGGTAAGCAATAAATTATCCAAAGCCCTCCAGGCATTAGGGTCCTTGCGATTGATGTAATAACCCGGCGATTCAACATTGCCTTTTAACTCGGAATTGAGCAGCAAACTGGTTAAAATATTGTTGTTGCCCAGCGTGTCGGGCCGGGCTTGCGAGTCGTCGTCGACTGCTAATGAGAAGTTGCCCTGTACCGGGAAACCGTCTTTATCTTTTACCTCTATCTTTAGTGCTACGCTGTCGCGTTTGTTGTAGGTTGATCTGTCTGCAACGATATTAAATTTCAACTGATCATGATGGTCAATAAAAACGGCGCGTTCATTAAGCGGCCGTTTTCCAAAAAAAAAAGTAAAGCGGGCAATGCCCGATGGAAACAGCTTTTTGGGTGCCGATAAAGTGAAATTATCTTCTTCAACCTTTTGTGCGTAACAAATTAGGCCTCTTGATGTCCCCAGCAAAAAATAGCCGCTATCGGCAGGTAATGATTTAGCGCCCGATAGCGTGATCTTTAAATCATCATCAGTTTCGTTATTAACAATATGCATAACCGTGCCTGCGGTATCCGGTTTAGGCAGTATGAAATTTTTGGTCACGGGTTTGGTGAGCTTAGCCGTGTAAGTTTCATTACGCGCAGGTGTAAACTCAAATGCGCCCATGCCGTTATGCAGCGAAGTTAAGCTGGCAACCTGCTTGCCCTGGCTATCAAAAACGGCGCCGGCTACAGTAATGCCCCTACCGTTTTCGCTTAAGGCTTTAAACCCTACGATCGACTTGAAACCTGTTACCAGCTTGCCCCCTTCGGGCATAAACTGCAGGTCGATGTTTTGATCACGATTAACTATCAGAGGCACCTGGATAGCCCTGTTTTTGTCTGATGCTTCCAGGCTGGTTAGCTGTACCCTCACTTGCGTGGCATCAGCCTTTTCTTTTAGTTCCTGGTCAAAATGCAGGCTGCCGTCAATGCCGGTGAGCATGTTTTTTTTATAAACGTAGTGCCACTCATCAAAAAGCTTTACTTCCATTTTTCGCAAAGCGATGGGCGATAAACGCTTATCGGGCCGGCTTAGTTTAAGGTCAATATCAAGATGGTCTTTGTCATTAATGCGATTTAGTACGGCGTGTGTATTAATTAGCCAATTGTCGGTTGATGAAACGCCGAGGTAAAACCGTTGGGTAAAAAGGTATTGCTCATCAAAATTTTGCATCCAATTAGTGTAGGCGCGAATGGTATATCCTCCCTCGCGAAATATTTTATGCGGCAAGGGGATCTGCCCCCAGCAAATGCCATCTTTAACAGGTAGGCTTACCCGCCTAACCACTTGCGAGGTATCATTGATCAGCTCCACATATAGCAGCCCGCTCATGTGCGAAGGGGTTAAGTCGCCCCTATCTAGCAAATAGCTTTTAAACCACAGCGTATCACCAATATTGTAATAAGGTTTATCGGTATGCAGGTACACTTTCTCGGCCGGCATGCGTTTGTTCAGGCTATCCAGCGGCCCGGTAATTAATTGGATACCCTGGCCAGTTGCCGGGACTTTTATGGCTGCCTTTTTTACCGGTGCACTTTCTGCCGGTTTGCTTTGGCTGCTTTTATTGGCGCCTGATGCATTTAATTTGATAGTGCCGTCGCCAAGGCCGCCCTGGTTATCCATGCCGGCAAATTTTACGGTGTATTTGCCTTTAATGTCAGACGTGTAGAACGATACTTTAGCCTTGCCGTTAGCATCGGTAGTAATATCCGGTTTCCAGAACAGGGTAGGACGATAGTCAGTCTGGTCTGTATTACTAACCGTTGTATATTTAGGGCTGTAAAATTGTTGCGGCTCCAATACCGGCATAGGGCGATAGGTATCGGTACCGGGTTTGTTTCTAAACAGCGCACCGCCCAGGCCTTGCTTGGTGGTGATATAAATAATACCGTAGTTCCATTCTTTCGGCATAAGCGGAAAGCTACGGCTTAAAACTACCTGTACGCCCTGCAGCCCGGCTACTTTAAAATCGCGCATAGCCTCAATGTATTCTTCTGCCGATTTAGGGTCATCAACTTTTAACGCATCAGGGTCTGGAATGCCGCGGACATCAAGCAGGTTGGCGCCGTCAATAAAAAACGCATCGATAAAATCATCGTCCCCAATTTTTATGGTTACCAGGCCACGGCGCTGTTTGGCGCGCCAATCGTTAATAATTTTAAAGCCGGGTATTTTTTGTCTTAAAAGATCATACAGGTTAGGTTGGGTCGATTTTTTGATGTCCTCGTCGTCCAGCGTCAGGTTTGTGCCGCCGGTGTACCAGGCGCCCTTAATTATCTTTTTGTCTTTAATGTTAACCTCTCTTAGCAAAGTGCCCGCAGCCTTAAAATTGTCGGGCTGCTTTTCAATGATATGCTTGGCGGCATTGAGCTGGGTGTCGTTGCTATTGGTATACCAGGGTAGTATGGGGTCAGTGTCGGTTACGGGTACGTAAGGCGGTTTAAATTTGATCAGCCCCAGATCGGCAGAGATCATTTTTTTGCCTTTGGCGTTATTGGCCTGTATAAAGAACGACCCGCTATCAATAGCCGGCAAATTGTTAAACTCAAACTTACCGTCGGCATCGGTGAAGGTGGTCAGCAAAAACTGCGGTTTTTGCGACGACAGTATCACCGGCGTGCTGGCCGCGGGCTTATTGGTTAATCCTGTTACGCGACCGGCTATTTTAAAATCTTTTTCGGCAACAAACCCGGGTGCTTTTGCCGGGGCGAAAATGTTTTTCCAATCATAACCGGTCCAGCCCTGAGTAAGCAGTAAATTGTCCAGGTCTTGCCAGGCCTGTGGGGTTTTGCGGTTAATATAGTAACCCGGCGACTCGACACGGCCCTTGAGTTCGGCGTTGAGCAATAGGCCGGCGTTTATGCCAAAATTGTCCAGCGAATCGGGCACTACCTGTGAGTCGTCGGTAACAGCTAATGAAAAGCTGCCCTGCACCGGTATGCCGCTTTTGTCGGTAACGGTTATAGCCAGGCCCACGCTGTCGCGGGTGCCGTAGCCGGTTTTGTCGGGTGTTATGCTGATGTTAAACGCGTCTTTATGGTCTACAAAAGTTAGCCGTTCATTTACTGGCCGCAATCCCTTAAATAAAACCACATGAACTATCCCCGTAGGGAAAATATTTTTTGCCAGGCTAAATTCGGTCTCGCCGGCTTGAATTAAGTGCGAGTAAAGCACCACACCTTTTGATAAACCGGTCAAATAACAAGCGGTGTCAGTGCCCAGGCTATTGAGGCCGGTTAAATTAACCTTGATGTTTTCGCTTTGCTCTGCGTTATCCAGATGCATCACGGTGCCATTGGGTTGAATGAGGGGTAGCTTGTAAACTTTTTCTACAGGGCTGCTAAGCTTTGCAGTATAAACCTGGCCTGCCGCCGGCGTAAACTCAAACGAGCCCATGCCGTCGTGCTCGGTATTAAATGAGAGTACTTTAGTGCCAGTTGCCGTATAAACATCGCCGCTAACAACTGCACTCATGCCATCTTCGCCAATGGCTTTGAAACCTACTGTTGATTTTAGCCCGATTACCAATTGGCCGCCTTCGGGCATAAACTGCAGGTCGATGTTTTGACTGCGGTTGATGCTTACCGGTGTTTGAATGGTACGGCCATCGTCCTCTTTTGCCAGGCTTTTTATGCTCATGCGCACCCGGCCGGTGTTTAGCTTTTTGTCGAGTTTAGTGCTGATCTTTAATGAGCCGTCAATGCCGGTTTGCAGCTTTTCGCGGTAAAACCAACCTTGAAATTTATAAGTAGTATCCTTGATCTCATACAACGTTACCTCGACCGATTTCAACGCTACCGGCGATAGTAGTTTATCGGGTTTGTTGAGTTTGATATCCAGGTTTAACACGTCTTTATTGCCCGCTTTGCTCAGGTTGCCGTTAGCGTTGATGAGCCACGAGTTCCTGTTTGCTTTGCCCAGGTACAGCCTTTTGCTGAAAAAACTTTGTGCGCCAAAATTCTGCATCCAGTTGGTGTAGGCGCGTAGGGTGTAGGCCCCTTCATGAAATACATTTGTCGGTAAGGGTATCTGCCCCCAGCCCACGCCGTCCTTTAAACGGATGCTCACCCGGCGAACGGCCGACACGCTGTCGTCATCAAACTCAACATACAGCATTTTGCTGGTTTGCGACGGCGTTAAATCCTGGCTATTTACCAGGTAGGCTTTAAACCATAGCGTGTCGTTTAAATTATAGTAGGGCCTGTCAAAGTGCAGGTATACTTTTTCGGCTGGCATGCGCTTGTTGAAATCCTTTACTGCAGCCGCCGCGGGCGAATTCTCGACTTTTACAGGAGCTGCCGCTGGTGTAACCGCCGACGCATTAGGGGCCAGCGCGGTTTTGCTGCCATCAACCGTATAATGATACACCTTTCGGCCCAGTTGCCCATCGGCATTTATGCCTTCAACAATCACCTTGTAGGTGCCCGGCCCGTCGGCATTAAAATAGCTGAATGAGGTTTTGCCCGCAGCATCAGTTTTTAAATACGGGTTCCAGTAAATGGTGCTGCGCGTATCGGGCTGGTCGAGGTTGGCATCGCGGCGGTCATAACGCGGGGCATAAAACTCGCGCACCTTGTTAAATCCTTTTGGCGAAATGTTTGCTGTGCTGGGGTTGTAAATCTTTCGGGTAGATCCAAGCCGGGTAAGAATAAGGATACCTTTGCTGCCCAGAAAATTAATCATAGCCTGATTTGTTACAACCACCTCAACCTTGGCAACATCTTCCGGGGCATATTCTGACTCAAGTATATCAGAAACCTCATCGGCAGACGAGATCCACCGGCCATCTACATATAGTTTGAGTGGGCCATCGCCGGGTATCAACGATTCGAAATGAGTCAAGGCCCCGCGTACTATCCGGACGCCTTGAATCCTGGCTTCCAGATACTGCGCGAGGCTAACATAGTTTTTCGCTTCTTCAGGGTCGACATTCACCACCTGGTCGGCCGATGCTTCAGGGATTCTAAACATGCCCTGTGGTTTAATATCTGATGGTTGCGCAGCCAATTTTTTAGCGCGAATATTTACCTCGCGCAGGCGGTGCACTTTATCAAGCAGGCCCAACTTTTCATAAACATCATCTTCATTTTTAGCATTGGCCAGGTATGATTTTAAACTTCCGGGAATGTTGGTGCTTACGTCAGGCAGGTTGATGTTGTGGTTTATCCTGATTTTGGGCAGCGTGTCCAGGGTGAGTATGGTGTGGTCGCTGGTGCCCATACGGGCCTGCACGGCAAATTTGATGCTATCAGTCATAAATATTCCATCGAACGAGAAGCGGCCGTTAGCGTCGGTTGTGGTGCTTTTGGCAACCTTTGCCCTGAGCGATATCAACTCGACCTTGGCATTGGGTAAAATGCGTTTGGTTAAAGTGGTCACCGTGCCCGATATGGATATACCTAATCCTTCAACCGGGTATTTAGGTTTTGTGCTGATGATATTGTTCAGCTCTTTCCAGGTAAAGCGGCGATAGCCCTGGGTAAGCATCAGGTTGTCCAAAGCGTGGTCGACCGCCTCGCCTTCGTTGGCAAAGTAATAGTTTGGTTCTTCTACATAGCCTTTCAAATCGGCGGTTAACAGCAGGTTTGAAAATATGGTGCTCGCTTTATTTTCATCAAAGGGCACCTTTTTTTCATCGATCACCGACACTGAAAAATTACCGAAAGTAGGCTGGCCTTTGCTGTCCTTCGCGCTCAGATCAACCAAAACATGCTCTTTGCTGACATAGGTGGTTTTAGCGGTTTTAATATCAAGCGATAGCTGGTCGTTATTGCGGATGAAAGCCAGGCGCTCATTTAATGGCTGACCGGCATTATCAAACAACGTAAACTGCGCTATACCGCTGCGAAACAATTTTTTATCAACCCAAACAGAGGTAATAGGGCTGGCTATTTTTATGGGCGATGAAAGTACAATGTCGCCGTTGGTGTGCGCGATGAGGTTAACCGTGGTTTGCTGCAATGATGCCGATGCCTGGATGCGCACCAGCAAGCTGTCTTTACCGGGCTGATACACGCCTAATACATATCCTTGATCGGCTGGTTTTTGCAGGGCGATGGTTTTGGTGCTGCCATCATCAAATGTAATATTAGCATTATAGGTTTTGCCGGCTTGCGGGGTAAATAAAAAGCTGCCCATGCCCAGGTGCAGGGTTTCTATTTTGGCTACCTGATTGTTGTCATTGTCGGTTACGGTGCCTTTGATGTTGATGCCCAGGCCGTCGACACCTATAGCTTTAAAAGCTACGTGCGAGGCCAGACCGCTAACCAGATTACCGCTTTCAGGGAAAAACTGCACATCGCTTTGCGATTGCGCTGCGGCTAACGGAAACTCACGGACAATGGTATTTTTGCCATCCTTTAAAATAGTTCTGATATAAACTCCCGCCGGGTCTTTCTGCGCATCGTCAGGTATATTAAAAGCCAGGTTTCCGGCTGCATCGGTAGTGGCGTTTTGCTGCCAAAGGAACTTGCTTCGTCGCCTTATTTCATACCTTACATCGCGGTTGCCCAGGGTGCTGCCGGCATCATTGCTGTAGTTTAGTATGGCGGTGAGTTTGGGTTTACCATTGGCTGTTTTGTACTTGAAATTGGCTTTGGCTATAACATTGCCGCCGCCCACGTCGCCTACTAAAAAGGTGTGGTCATAAAAATATTCCTCGCCGGCATTGCGCATCCATTGCGTATAGGCGCGCAGGCGGTAATTACCTTGCGGATATTCATCCTTCAAAATAAAATTACCGATCACCATGCCCGAGGTAACAGGTAGTTTAAGCTGCTGTATCAATGAGTCGTTCTGGTTAATCAGGTCGACATACATAGCCCCGCTCAAGGCCGACAACTGGTGCTTGCTACCAATGGTTAAATATCCTTTAAACCAAATGGTGTCGCCAAGTACATAGTAAGGTTTGTCAGTATGCAGGTAAATTTTTTCCTGCGGGATGCTGTCTGTCCATCTTTGCAGACTGGTAACCAGTTTACCCAGCGGGTCTTCATCGCGCGGGATAAAGGCCAGGAACATCGCTGCCATGCAACAAAGCCCCAGTTTAACCATCAGTTTATTATCTTTTTTCATGAGGTATAGGTTGATTTATCTTAAAAACGCTGTCGGTGATATTGCCCCGGCCATCAATACCGGCTATTTTTACCGTGTACCCTCCTGGTATGTCTGAAGCGTAAAAATATAATTTTACATGGCCGGTTGCATCGGTTATTACATCGGGGTTCCAGTACAGGGTTGTGCGGTAATCCGGAATAGCGGCATGGGCAGTTTTTACGTCATATCTTGGGTTATAAAATTCTTTAGGAGTAACCACCGGCACCGGGCGATAGGTGTCTACACCCGGCGGAAAAACTTTTCGCCAACCATCACCGTTGCGCGTGGTGACCTGTATTTTGGCAAAGTTCTGCCCCTCGGCCCGCAAGAAACCGCCCTGGCGGTTGGTGTATTTGCGGCTGTAAGCCATTTCAACGCCTACAATATCTTTCATCTGATACTTGCTTAGCGCTTCTATGGCTTCTTCGGGTCCGACAACGTCCATGTCGATGGAAAGCGTACCGCCGTCAATTTGAATCGGGTCTACAGGATAACTATGGTTAAAAGTTAAAACAGGTATGTTGATCTTTCCAAGAATCGGCACTTCGATGGTATCGGCCCTTACCACCCGTAAATTGGGAATGCTTTGCCTTAAAAAGTCATACAGATTGGTTGCGCCCGATTTTTTAATGTCATTTTCATCGAAGGCATAGTCTGCATTGCCGGGGCCGTAGGGGTACATGGAGTTGGGTATAACTTTTTTGCCTTTGATTTTAACCTCTCTGAGTAAAATGCCGCTAACGTCAAAAGCTTCAGACGGGATGGTTGCTAACTGCTTTATAATGCTGTTGAGCATAATGCTGTCTGTATTAACGTACCAGGGTATAAGCGGGTTACTGATATTGCTGGGTATGTACGGCGCCCCGAAACGGTCGATAGCCACATCGCCAAAGTGCCTGGCCTTACCGCTTTTTTGAAGGCCTTGTATAAAAAAAGATGGCGAATCAACCACAGGCAGGTTATCAAAAACAAATTGCCCATGGTTATCGGTTACAGCCCGCCTTATGTAATTGGGTTTTTGGGAGGCCAGAAGCAAAGGCACGCCAGATACCCGCGAGTTCCAGATATTGGTTACATGGCCGGTTACTTTAAACTCGGTTTCGGGCGCATATTGCGGTGAAGTAATGCGTGAGAATACATTGTACCAATTGTAACCCACCCAGCCCTGGGTAAGTAACAAATTATCCAGCGCCTGCCAGGCTTGCTTGTTTTTATGATTCAAATAATAGCCCGGCGACTCAACATAACCGCGTAGCTCTGAATTAAGCAATAAGCCAGCCGCCGGACCTAAATTGCTCAGGCTATCGGGGTTAATCTGCATGTCGTCAGTAACGGCCAGCGAAAAGTTGCCGCGCACCGGGAAGCCATCTTTATCTTTTACCTCGACATTCAGGCCCACCTTTTCGCGTCTGTTATAGCGGGCTTTATCGGGCGTAATTTTTACCATCAGCTTGTCACCTTTGTCAATAAAAACACTGCGCTCGCTTAATGGCTGCATGTTATGAAACAGCGTAAAACGCGCAATGCCGGTAGGGAAAAGCTTTTTGGCTATAGTTACAGATGATTGGCCTATGTTTATGACTTCCGAATAATAAATAACGTTTTTAGCCGTGCCGAATAAAAAGTAAGATCCTGTACCTTGCAAACTGTTCAACCCCGCCAGAGAGACAATAAGGTTATCGCCATTTTCAGGATTATCAATATGCATCACCACGCCTTTCGGGCTGATCTGCGGCAGGCTCACCACCTTTTCAAAAGGCTGCGTAATTTTAGCGGTATACTTTTCGCCGGCCTGTGGCGTAAATTCAAACGCACCCATACCATTGTGCAAGGTTATAAACTCAACCACCTTGTTGCCTTTACTGTCAAAAACAGCCCCGGCTACGTAAATACCTTTGCCATCCTCGCCAATGGCTTTAAAACCTACGGTAGATTTTAGTCCGCTTACCAATTGGCCGCCCTCAGGTAAAAATTGCAGGTCGATATTTTGGCCTCGGGTTACTGAGAGTGGTATTTGTATTCTTTTATATCGGTCTTCTTTTTCAATACCGGTAACCTGTACGCGCAAGGTGCGCACATTGGTTTTTCTGGCCAGCGGGTAGCTAAAGTGAAGAGTGCCGTCTATACCGGTTTGCAGCTCTTCGTTATACAGATAGTGCCAGTCATCATATAAGCGCACATCAACCTTTCGCAAAGCCACCGGCGATTGCAGGTTGTCAACCTTTTGCAACTGCATATTAACCTGTAGCTGGTTTTTATTGTCTACGTCCTTTAAATCAGAATTTATCTTAACCAACCAACTGTTTTGCGCCGGCAGGCCCATGTAAAACCGCTGGTGAAAATAATGGTCTTCGCCAAAATTTTCAAGCCAGCGGGTATAGGCACGCAAGGTGTAGCCACCTTCCTGAAACAAAATTTTAGGTAGCGGTATTTGCCCGCGCCCTATGCCGTTTTTAATGCGCACGGCCACGCGCCTGATCACTTCCGAGCTGTCGTTAGCCAGTTCGACGTATAGCAAGCCGCTGGTTTTTGTCGGTTTCAGGTCGGCATCATTCAGTACGTAGCTTTTAAACCAAATGGTATCGCTAATATTGTAATAGGGTTTATCGGTATGAAGATAAATGCGTTCAAGCGGGCGCACTTTCCTGAAACTGTCCAGGCGGGCGGTAATGGTTTTGGTGTCGATGTTACTGTCAATGGGTTGTATTTCGCCAACATCAGTTTTGATCTGAGTGTCGTCAACCGTATAGCGAAACACCTGATGGCCCAATTCACCATCGGCGTTAATACCCTCAACAGTCACTTTGTAAGTACCTGGCCCATCGGCATTAAAAAAGTCGAAATCAGTTTTACCCTCGGTATTGGTTTTCAGGTAAGGGTTCCAGTAAATGGTGCTCCGCGTGTCGGGCTGGTAGGCAACAGCATTAGGATGATCATAGCGCGGCGAATAAAACTCGCGCACCTTATTAAATCCTTTCGGAATTATATTAGCTATACTGGGGCTATAAACCCCTCGTACAAATCCCCTGTTTGTATAAATCAGCATTACCGGTGTTTCTGCACCTACAAGCGATGTCATTAGCGCCATATTGCTGTTTACAACATCTATTTTAACAATATCACTGGGAGATAATATCGTTCCGTCAAATGCACCTATTGCATCTTTTGAATCCAGTAATCTGCCGTCGAGTATTATACGCATAGGTATAAAACCCATAGAGTGAGTACTAAAAGCATAAGGATAGAGAACTCCGGTTATATCTATAGGCTGAAATCTAACATTTCCCAATTGCCCTTGTAAACAACTTGCTAATAGGGCGCAATTTTCCCGATCCTTAAATATAAATGTTTTATCGGCGTGTCCTTCCGGTATTCTAAATACGCCCTGTTCAGTATATGTAGCTGCTAATTTTTTTTTGGCTTTTACTTGTACTTCCCTCAGGCGGTGCACTTTATCCAGCAAACCCAGTTTCTCATAAGCGTCATCTTCTTTTTTACCGCTTTCTAAATATTGTTTAATGCTGGTGCTTATATTCAGGCTGGCATCGGGCAGGTTGGGGTTGCGGTTTACTTTTATGCCGGCAATGGTATCTAAAACCAGCTTTACCTTGTCGCTGCCTTTAGCCGTGCGGGCTTGCAGGCTAAATTTCAGGCTATCGGTTATCAGCATGGGGTCAAAGCTAAACCGCCCGGCAGAGTCGGCTACGGCAAATTTTGATAGCCCCGCCCTTAGTGATATCATGGTAATTTTGGCACTATTTACAGGAGCAGGTTTATCATTTAAGGTAAGCGCCCGTCCTGATATCACCGTTCCCAGGCCTTCCGGTTTAAATTGCGGTTGGGCGTTTACGGTGCTGTCCAGTCCTTTCCAGCTAAAGCGGCGATAGCCTTGGGTAAGCATCAGGTTATCCAGGGCGCGGTTTACCTCGTCGGTTTGTTTGGCAAAATAATAGTTGGGCTGCTCTATGTAGCCTTTCAGGTCTGACGTTAGCAACAGGTTTGAAAATATGGTGCTTTCCTTATTCTCATCCATCGGCAATTTACTTTCGTCGATAACCGACACCGAAAAGTTGCCAAAAGTTGGCTGGCCTTTACTGTTTTTAGCATTAAGCTCAACGTGTACCCGGCCTTTACCATGATAAATGGCCTGCGCCGTACTCACATCAAGCAACATCTGGTCATTACTGCGGATAAAGGCAATACGCTCGTTTAATGGTTCGCCCTGATTGTTAAACAAGGTAAATTGAGCAATGCCTGATGGAAAAGCTTTTTTGTCTAACCAAATAGAGCTTATCGGTTTTTCAATTTTTACTGTGGATGAAAATAGGATTTCGCCGCTGGTTTGTGCGATTAAGCTCACCTGCGTATGTAATGAGGCGATTGGTGCCTGGATCCGTACCAGCACGCTGTCTGTTCCTGGTTGATATACGCTAAGTACATACCCTTGGTCGGCCGCCTTTGGCAGTGGGATATTTTTGGTGCTGCCATCTTGAAAAATAATATTTGCGGTATAGGCTTGCCCGGCTACGGGCTTTAATAGAAAGCTGCCCATGCCGGCATGAAGGGTTTCCAATTTAGCAACTTCTTTACGGGTTGCGTCGGTAACGGTACCTGCAATGGCAATACCCAGGCCGTCAATACCTACTGCTTTAAACGCTACCCTTGAGGTAATGCCATTTACCAGGCTGCCGCTTTCGGCAAAAAACTGCACGTCGCTTTGCGAAAGCTGTGCCTTGATCGGGAAATCGCGCACTACCGGGTACTTATCGCCGGTTTGCAGGATGGTATGAATATGGGCACCTTGCGCGTTGTTACGCACCTCGTCAGGGATGCTGATGTTTAAGCTGCCCAGTGCATCGGTTTTACTGTTTTGGCGCCAGGCAGGTTTGTTGTTCATAATGATCTCGTACCTGATATCTTTTTCGGCCCAGGCGCTACCGTTTTCATGCGTATAATTAAGCAAGGCTGATAGTTCAGACTTGCCGTTGGTAGTTTTATAATTAAAGTCGGCTTTTGCTAATACGCTGTTATCGCCAATGTCGCCCACTAAAAAGGTGTGATCATAAAAATAGTCCTCGCCGGCGTTGCGCATCCACTGGGTGTAAGCACGAATACGGTAGCTGCCCTGCAGGTAATCGTCTTTCAACATAAAATTACCTATTACCATGCCTGAGGTCACCGGCAGTTTTAATTGTTGCAAAATAGAGTCTTTCTCCGAGATCAGATCGACATACATGGCGCCGCTTAATGCCGATAGCTGGTGCCTGCTGCCAATGGTTAAATATCCTTTAAACCAAATGGTATCGCCCAGTGCATAGTAAGGCTTATCCATATGCAGGTATATTTTTTCCTGCGGGATAGTATCCGTCCATTTTTGAAGACTGTTTACCAGTTTATTGAGCGGATCTTCGTCGCGCGGAATAAAGGCAACCAGCAGTAAAAAGGGAAAAATAAGGCACAAGCGGGCCAGGGCCCCAACTTTTGTTGTCATTGTTGTAGGTAAAAGGTTAGCGTTTAGGTAGCAGGTGTGGCGTGTTTTTAACGACGATGTATCTCCTGTCGGAAAACATAAAACTGCCAGCGGTAAGCGGTAACTTTCATAATTGGGAAGATTTAGAGTTTGGTTACAACTAATGTAAATACTTTATTACATTGATTCCAAATAAATGCGGATTTGAACTCAAAAAAATGACTTATATGTCATTTTTTTGAGTTGTTGCCAATGCGTTTTAGAGAGCAAGTTCTGCTTCCTTACAGTTAACGTGCTTGTTAAGTACGCCAACTGTTACACTCAATAAATACTTTTAAGTCAATATGAAATAATTTTAGAAATAAAAAAACCGGTGATGCGGAAGCGCCACCGGTTATTAACCAACTCAAACTAAATAATGTAGTGCCAACCCCCTAATTAGCCTACGCTTAGTAGTTGCATTTGGTGATATGGTTAAGGTTAACTGAAGGTAGATATTATATCGGGATGATTTGTTGTTCATTTTGTTCACATTTTTATAATATTATAAAATACTGTAAATAAATTATTTAACGTTATTTTAGTGTAGTAATGAACCTGATATGCGTGTTTTAATACTGAACAAGAGCGAGCGCTTATGTGCGATATTTTTTTAGCGCTTTGTTCAAAGAATTGCTACTTTGCAGTAAATAGCACCAATAAATAAACTGTAAAATATTTGTCGCCCTTGTTTGGCGTGACATTCACATCTATAAATATGTCTAAATTTCGTAGCTCAGATTGGTTTGGTAAGCGGGATAAAATGGGTTTTATATACCGCAGCTGGATGAAAAACCAGGGTATGCCTGAAGATATGTTTGACGGCAGGCCGGTTATAGGTATATGCAATACCTGGTCAGAGCTTACGCCCTGCAACGCACATCTGCGCGATATTGCCGAAAGTGTACGCCGCGGTGTGCTGGAAGCCGGCGGTTTCCCGGTCGAGTTCCCGATCATGTCGCTTGGCGAAACTTTGTTAAAGCCCACCGCCATGTTATTCAGAAACCTGGCGAGCATGGATACCGAGGAGTCAATTCGCGGAAACCCCATTGACGGCGTGGTGCTGTTAACCGGCTGCGATAAAACAACACCATCAACGCTAATGGGCGCGGCCAGCGTAGATCTGCCCACTATTGTGGTACAGGGAGGCCCTATGCTAAACGGTAAGTACAAAGGCCACGACATAGGTTCGGGCACCAATGTATGGACCTTTACCGACGACCTGAAAACCGGCAAAATGAGCTACGCCGAATTTACCGAAGCCGAAAGCTGCATGTCGCGCAGCCCCGGCCATTGCATGACCATGGGTACAGCATCTACAATGGCTTGTATGGTTGAGTCGCTGGGCATGTCATTGAGCGGCAGCGCAGCTATACCAGCGGTTGATTCCAGGCGCAAGCGCATTGCCCAGCTATCGGGCCGCCGCATTGTGGAAATGGTGAAGGAAGATCTGAAAATGTCAAAAATACTGACACGTACTGCTTTTGAAAATGCCATCAAGGTAAATGCAGCAATAGGCGGCTCATCAAACTTTGTGATTCATCTTACAGCAATTGCCGGCCGCATGGGCGTGCCTTTAGATATTGAAGACTTTGACAAGCTGGGCAGCAAAATGCCGTTGCTGGTAAACCTCATGCCATCGGGCAAGTTTTTAATGGAAGACTTTTATTATGCGGGCGGCCTGCCAGCGGTGCTTAAGCAAATGAGCAGCGAGCTGGATATGGACGCATTGACGGTAACCGGTAAATCGCATAAAGAAAATATTGCAGATAGCGGCACCGTTTATAATGAAAACGTTATTTACGCTTACAATAAACCAATTATTGAAGAAGCCGGCATAGCCGTGTTAAAAGGCAACCTGGCGCTGAATGGCGCCGTGATCAAACCTTCGGCAGCCACGCCTGCGTTGATGCAACACAGGGGCCGCGCCGTGGTATTTGAGAACATTGAAGACTACCACGCCCGCATTGACGACCCTAACCTGGATATAGACGAAACTTGCGTAATGGTGCTGAAATGTGTTGGCCCGGTGGGTTACCCGGGCATGCCCGAGGTGGGTAACATGACGCTGCCTAAAAAGATCCTGGCCAAAGGTATTACCGACATGGTGCGCATATCAGATGGGCGCATGAGTGGTACGGCTTTCGGTACGGTGATTTTACATGTGTCGCCCGAGTCGGCCATTGGCGGCAACCTGGGCCTGGTACAAAACGGCGACATGATCAGGCTGGATGTAGCTAACCGCCTGATAGAATTGGAGGTGTCTGACCAGGAACTGGCCGAGCGCCGCAAAAACTGGATAGCGCCGCCCCTGGCTTCAGAACGTGGCTATGTAAACCTATATGTAAACCACGTGCAGCAAGCCGACAAAGGCGCCGACCTGGATTTTCTGGTAGGCGGTTCAGGGGCTGATGTGCCAAGAGATTCGCATTAAAATAGCCCCACCCAACCCTCCCCGGTAGCGAGGGTTTTATTAAAAAGACATGATGAAAAAATGCACAAGCACTGTTAAAAATGTCTCCCCTGCAGGGGGAGATTTAGAGGGGCCGATTTAATATGGTAATCCTCATCCTAATCCTCTGCATAGTAACCCTCATTCTGCTCATCACCTGGGCTAAGTTGAATACGTTTTTGAGTTTCCTTGTTATATCGTTAATGGCGGCGCTGTTGCTGGGTATGCCTTTAGATCATATTGTCCCAACCATAAATAAAGGATTGGGCGATATGCTGGGCTCACTGGTTATTGTGATCGCCCTAGGCGCTATGCTGGGTAAACTGGTAGGTGTAAGCGGCGCTGCGCAAAAAATAGCCACCTCCATGCGTAATGCCTTCGGCGAAAAATATATTGCCTGGGCTATGTGTTTAACGGGTTTTATTGTGGGCATACCGCTGTTTTACAATGTTGGGTTTTTCCTGCTGATACCAATCATTTTTTCAGTAAGTAATCGCTACAATTTGCCTTTGGTTTATGTGGGGATACCTATGCTGGCCTCGCTATCGGTAATGCATGGTTTTTTGCCGCCGCACCCGTCGCCAATGGCTTTACAGATACAGTTTCATGCCAATATTGTAAAGGTATTTGTTTATGGTATTATGGTAGCCGTGCCAACAATTGTTATTGCGGGGCCGCTGTTTGCCAAAACATTGCGTAATATGAAAACCAGGTCGGTTATTGCCATGGCCGTGCTGGATATTGAAGAAGGTAAACTACCCGGATTATGGAATAGCATACTTTCGTCGCTGCTGCCGGTAATATTAATAGGCGCCGGTAGTTTGATTATCAAATTTGTAGGAGCAAACACAGCTATTGGTCATGTGGCTGCTTTTTTGGGCGATGCCAATATAGCTATGATGGAAACCATCGCGATAGCAACCTATACTTTAGGCGTACGCCAGGGTATGAAGCTAAGCGAGGTGATGAATGTATATGCCGAGGCCATACGCGAAGTATCTATGATTCTGCTCATCATTGGTAGTGCGGGCATTTTGAAGCAGCTGTTTTTAGACAGCGGAGCCAACGGACAGATAGCTGCAATACTGCAAGGCTTAAACCTGCCGCCGTTACTTTTAGGTTGGATCATTGCGGCTATTTTACGCTTGTGTCTTGGATCGGCCACAGTTGCGGGTTTAACTGCCGCGGGTATCATCTACCCCCTTATGCAGCAAACTGGTGCCGACCCGAACCTTATGGTACTGTCTGTAGGGGCCGGCAGTTTGTTCTGTTCGCATGTTAACGATACCTCATTTTGGGTAACGATGGAATACTTTGGGTTGAGCATGAAGCAAACCTTCCTGTCGTGGTCGCTCATGGAAACGCTGGTTTCTGTAATGGGTTTGATAGGCGTGCTGATACTGAATACAATAGTACATTAATTTGATATATTTGAAATAGATCAACAACATAATGAAAAAGCTTATTTTAACCTTAATGCTGTGTGCGGCCATGTACCCGGCCTTCAGCCAGAAAACAAAAGACAACACCCTGAGTAAAAAAGAAACTGCCGATCACTGGAAGCTGTTGTTTAACGGTACCACTACCAATGGCTGGGTTAAAGGCGATGGCTCGGCGGTAACTGCAGCACCCGGCGCATGGGAAATTGTTAACGGCGCATTAACTTTGAAAAAAGATGCCAACGGCGGCGACATCTATACAGCCGATGAATATGGCGACTTTGAATTTACAGCTGACTTTAACATTGAACCCGGCACCAATACCGGCATCAAATATTTTTGCCGCAAATACGATAAAGGCGGTAACCTGGGCTGCGAGTTCCAGATCATTGACGACGTTTTGGGCGAAGACAACAAACTGCCAAACCACCTGCTGGGCTCACTATACGATGTGCTGCCTCCGGTAGAGGCAAACAAAAAAGTAAACCCTCCGGGACAGTGGAATACCATCCGGATAGTAGCCAAAGGCAAAAACGTGCAGCACTGGGTAAATGGCAAAAAAGTTTTAGAATACACCCGCGGCAGCGACGAATACCTGGCTGGCGTAGCCAAAAGCAAATTCAATAAGGTAGAGCCCGTTTTTGGCATGGTTGAGAAGGGCCGCATCCAACTGCAAGATCACCATGGGCCGGTAGCATTTAAGAATTTGAAGGTGAGGCAGCTGTAGATATTACCTTACTCCACGGGTAATTTCGAGGTGGCGAGGTGTGAGGTGGCATGCTTTAACCCCTGAATGCCATTGGCGCTACACTTGTCTGTTTCTTGAAAAAATTAGAGAAATGCGCAATATCATCAAAGCCTAAGGTGTATGATATCTCGGCTACGTTCCAATTGGTTTGTTTGAGCAGGATCTTGGCTTCCTGGATGACGCGGTTAGCGATGATTTGCGTAGTGGTGTTACCCGTAACTTCCTTTAATACTTTGTTAAGGTGATTGACGTGTATGGCCAGTCGGTCAGCATAGTCTTTGGCGGTGCGCAGGTTTAAGCGTTGATGCTGCGAATCAACCGGGAACTGCCTTTCCAATAACTCTATAAATAACGACGAGATGCGCTCAGAAGCATTATGTGCCGACTCGACTGCTGATACCGGCTGTAGCTTTTGTCCGTAGTGAATCAGCTCGAGCACCAGGTTGCGCAGCAGGTCATATTTAAAGCGATAATCGGACGCTATTTCACGGTTCATCTTTTTAAAGATGTATTCGATCTCCTTAACTTCGTCAGGGTTTAGTTGGAATATGGGCACCTGTCCGGGTTGGAAAATGGGCAGGTCATCCAGGTCGGCGCCGCTTTTGCCCTGTGCCAGGAAATCGGCAGTGAAAATACAGAACATGCCGGTTTGATTGCCCGTTTCAGGCACCCAGTTATATGGGATCTTAGGCGTAGCAAAAAGCAGGGCCGCTTCGGGGATATCGATTGTTTTATCCGCATACTCAGCCCTGCTTTTTCCTCTTATCCAACTTATTTTATAATACGCACGGCGGCTATAAGGCATCTCGCGCGCGCCGGTCTTTTTGTCAAATAATGATTCGGTAACAAACACATTAAAATGGCCTATCTCTTTAACAATACCGCTGGGTAGCGGCGCCGCGCTTTCTTCATAAAACCCTTCTAATGATGTGTTGGTGATCATGCTATTTTATCTTTTGGATTGTACTGACTAATGTGAAGATTCCACCGATTTTCCGCCGGCATTGTACAAATCAATCATTTGAATCAAAACCAAGTTAACCATAATCGGTGAAATCTTAAAAAATCAATGTAATCGTGTTATACAAACATACCGCCTGATGCTTCAATACGCTGACCGGTGATCCAGCGGGCATCATCTGTACACAAGAAAGCCACAATGCCGCCGATATCTTCAGCCTCGCCCGGGCGACCCATAGCAGTATTGTTGCTTACCATTTGGTTAACCTGCTGATTGTCGCGCACGGTACCTCCGTTAAAATCGGTGGCTATGGCACCCGGTGCCACGGTGTTAGCACGAATTTGTTTAGGGCCTAACTCTCTGGCCAGGTAACGGCTAAATACTTCAATAGCGCCCTTCATGGCCGCATAGGCCGACGCACCCGGCATACTAAAACGAGCCAGCCCTGATGAAATATTAACGATACCGCCGCCGTTGTTTAAAATGGACAATATGCCTTGTGTCAGAAAGTAAACACCTTTAAAGTGTACATTCATCAAATCGTCAAAAGCTTCTTCAGTAGTTTGTGCAATTGGTGCATGGTGACCAAAGCCTGCGTTATTGATCAGAAAGTCCAGGTGGTCTGTGCCAAACTGATCTTTTAAAACGCCTTTAACCGTTTCAATAAAAGTACCGAAGCTTTTAATTTCGCCGGCATTTAACTGCAGGGCTACGGCTTTTTGTCCCCCTTGTTGTATTTGGTTAACTACCTTTTCGGCTTCGTCGGCGCGGCTGTTATAGGTAAGGATAACGTCGATGCCTTTTTCGGCCAGTCTCAGGGCCATGTCTTTGCCCAGTCCGCGGCTGCCGCCGGTTACCAGAGCGATCCTATTTTTGTTTTCCATTTTTTCTTTTGATTTATTTGATGCAAAGGTAATTGCATCATAAAAAGAAGTGTTTGGATAAATCAATCGGTTATTTGCGAAAATCAAATAATGGATAGGAGTTTATCTATATATAGATAAGGGATATACAAAGAGCCATAGGCTCAACGTATTTTGAAATTAAAAACGATTAAATTGAGTACCGTAGGCACGACACATATTATTCTAAATCTTTGAAAAGATATT
>Ga0153956_1000996_pt1 | contig 27918 bp, 28 predicted proteins | sample TSFL040MetaG_FD_104704 | JGI IMG/M metagenome (GOLD analysis project Ga0153956, IMG submission 104704) | Attine ant fungus gardens microbial communities from Florida, USA - TSFL040 MetaG | ecosystem: Host-associated > Fungi > Mycelium > Unclassified | place: USA: Florida, Wekiwa Springs... | reverse complement strand
TCATCATGGTCGCGCTCGACGAGGACGGCGCTCCGGCGAACGTGCCCGAGGAATAGCGGGGATGGGAGCCGCCAGCACGCCCGAGGTCTACGTCTACATCCGCACCGTGATGTCGATCGTCATCAGCCTCAGCCTCGCGCGGCTTCTCACCGGCCTTGCCGGCTTCGTGCAATCGCCGGGCAAGCACAAGGTCTATCTCGTGCAGCTCGGCTGGACGCTGTCGATGTTCCTCTTCATCATCCATTTCTGGTGGTGGGAATATCGGCTGCAATCGCTCGCCGTGATCAATTTCGGCGTCTACCTCTTCCTGATCTGCTTCTGCTGCCTGTTCTTCTTCCTCTGCGTGCTGCTGTTTCCGACCTCGGTCGAGGAATATGGCGGTTACGAGGAATATTTCATCTCGCGGCGGCGCTGGTTCTTCGGGCTGCTGGCGGCGACCTATGCGGTCGACCTCATCGATACGATGCTGAAGGGACCGGCCTATTTCCACTCCCTCGGCTGGGAATATCCGCTGCGGAACGCGGTCTACATCGTCCTTTGCATCGCCGCCGCGATCACGGCGAGCCGCCGCTTCCAGGCCATTTTCGTCAGCCTGGGCCTCATCTACCAGTTCAGCTGGATCTTCCGCCTCTACGACGTGCTCGGCTGAGGAGCGTCAGGCGACCGCGACCAGCGCCAGCAGCGACAGGATCAGCGCCGGTATCATCACCACCGCGCCGAGCTTGAGGAACTGCCACGCGCCGACATGCTCGCCTTCCCGCCTCAGCGCGGTGAGCCAGAGGATGGTGGCGAGCGAGCCGGTCACCGAAAGGTTCGGCCCGAGATCGACGCCGATCAGCACCGCGCCGGAGACCATATCCGGCGCATGCGCCGCCTGCACGGCGCTGCCGGCGACGAGGCCGGCGGGCAGGTTGTTCACCAGGTTCGCGACGAAGCCGACGAGGAGACCCGCGCCCATCGCCGTATGTTCGGGCGACGCTTCGGCATGGGCGGCAAGCTGTTCGGCCAGCATTCGCGTCAGGCCGGTGCGATCCAGCGCCTCGACGATGACGAACAGGCCGGCGACCAGCGGCAGCACGCCCCAGGAGACGCCGCGCAGCGTCTCGCCCGGACTTTCGCGATTGAGAAGGAGAACGAGCGCCGTGGTCGCGGTGCCGGCGACAAAGGTCGGCAGGCCGAGGTCGTAGCCGAGCGCCGACGCCGCCATCAGGATCGCGGCGGTCAGGATCAGCCCGCCGCCCGCCAGCCGCGCACCGTGGGACAGCGGCGGCGCCTCGACCTCAAGCGCCACCGTGTCGGCCTTGAGCGTGCGGCGCTGCGTCCAGTAGAGGCAGCCGTAGGTGGCCGCGATGGCGACCGCCGAAGGCAGCGCGAAGGTCGCCAGCCAACGGCCGAGCGGCGGCATGTGCCCGCCGCCGAAGATCACCAGATTGGCGGGGTTCGAGATCGGCAGGACGAAGCTCGCCGCATTGGCGATGAAGGCGCAGACCAGCAGATAGGGCAGCGGCTTCTCGACCTTGGCGGCGCGCGCCGCCGCATAGACGGCCGGCGTCAGCACGACGGCCGTGGCGTCGTTCGACAGAAAGGCGGTGACGAGAATGCCGACGCCATAGACCAGCCCGAAAAGCCGGGTCGGCGATCCCTTCGCATGGGCCGTGGCCACCGCCGCCAGCCAGTCGAACAGCCCTTCCCGGCGTGCCAGCTCCGACAGCAGCATCATGCCGATGAGAAAGAGATAGACGTCCGTGCCCTTGCCGACGCCTTGGCCGACCTCGTCGAAGCCGATCAGCCCGAGCACCAGCATCAGCAGCGAGCCCGCCACCGCCCAGACCGCCTCCGGCCAGCGGAATGGCCGCGTGATGACGCCCAGCGCCGCAAGCCCGGCGATCCCCCATGTCAAGGAAGCCGTATAGATCACGCCGCCGTCTTTCCGATCATGGGCTTTCCGATCATGGGGGATCTCTGCCTTTCCGCTTCAAATTGGGTGGTTCGAGGGTCTAGCGCCGGCGCGCCGAGCCCGCAAGGGCGCTCGTTCCGGACGGGAACGACAATTTTTCCGGCGCCGGCGCAACATTCAACCCATGGGTGCATTCGATTTGTTTAAAACCCCAATACCGCATGCATTCATATGGGCATTGTTAGGGGGAAATATGATATGTGGCGCCAGTTTTCATTCATTTTCATCGCCGTGCTTCCGGGAAGCCATGCCCTGAAATCCATCGCGCGCCTGCCGGCGGTGATGGGTCTGGCATGTCTTCTTGCCGCCTGCGCGGTCAAGTTCGTCCCGGACTATGACGAGCATCTGTTCACGCAGTTGAACGAGCAAAATCAGGCGGCGCTGGTTCTGTTCAGCTCCGTCTCCGCCGGAAGCAGCCGCGCGGACTATCGCAAATTCAAGGCGAGCTACGACAAGGTCATCGGCGGCATGGAAGCGGTGCGCTCCGTGATCGAGGCGCGGACCATTCCCGTATCCGGCGTAAAACTCACCAAGTTGCTGGTCGATCTCTGCAAAACGGAAGCCTCGATGGCGGACTGCGTGAACTCGTCGTCGCGGAACATCCGCCAGGTTCTCGACACGCTGAACACCATGCGCGACCAGCACCGGCAGCGCGGTCTGGACGCCGGCGGCGTACCGCTGTTCAAGAACGACTACGAGATGGCCATGCACCGCATTCTCGTCGTCGAAGCCGCACTGAAACGATAAGGGGAAATGGCCATGAACAGAGATGAAATCGTCAGCGGCATTGCAAGCGCCCTCAAGGGCGAACTTAAGAGCGGATGGAACACCGTAAGGTCCCTCGTCCAGGAGCAATCCGAAGCCATCGCGACGCAAACCGTCATGGTGACCAAGGAACGGGTTTCCGGCTCGCTGAGAGACAATGACCAACTCTATCATTTCTTCATGAAGCAGTTGGAAAAGCACGCTCAAAATCTGGCGTTCTCGGTTGCCAATCTGACCATCCTGACCGCCGAGAAAGCATGGAACGCCATCGTGGACGTGATCTGGGGCGAGATCAACAAGGCGCTGGCCGCCGCGGGAATGGGGAAATTGCCGATGCCGGCATTTGGCTGAAGCACTCCCAGGGGCGCTTGCTTCGGACCGGGATTGGCAGACTCTATGTTTCCCTTTTGTACCGACAGCCCCTTCCCTTCCGCCGCCTTTGTCGCCATATTCCGGCCATGGCCAAATCGACGAAGAAATCCCCCGCCCCGAACGGCTTCGAGGAAGCCCCGCAATCGCCCTTCGAGGGCGCCCCTCTGAGCGGCTCGGTCGCCGACTGGGTGAAGCAGCTGGAGACGGAGGCTGAAACCTCCGGCGTCGAGACGCAGCGGCAGATCGCCTCCAAGGCGGGCAAGCATCGCAAGCAGGTGGAGATCGCCGCGTCGAAATCGGCCGAAGGCCGCAAGCCCGAAGGGGCGCCCGAGCCGTTGCGAGGCCCCCGCGGAGCGAAGGCGCAAGGCGCCGGCAGCGTGAGCGCAAAAACATCGCGCGGCACGTCGATGGGCGGCTCGACCGATCCGAAGACGCGCGCCGCCGCCGGGCTCAACCCGGTCGCGGGCCTCGATATCTCGCTGGAGGATGTCGGGTCGCTCAATGCCGGCACGGCCGTCACCGCCACGGTGGATGCGCTGGCGAAGCTGATCGAGAGCGGCAATCCGCTGTTCAAGGACGGCAAGCTCTGGACGCCGCATCGCCCTGCCCGCCCGGAAAAATCCGAAGGCGGCATCGCGATCCGCATGGTCTCGGAATACCAGCCGGCCGGCGACCAGCCGACGGCGATCAACGATCTGGTCGAGGGCCTTGCCGGCGGCGAGCGCAGCCAGGTGCTGCTCGGCGTCACCGGCTCGGGCAAGACCTTCACCATGGCCAAGGTGATCGAGGCGACGCAGCGCCCGGCCGTCATCCTCGCGCCGAACAAGACGCTGGCCGCGCAGCTTTACTCCGAATTCAAGAACTTCTTCCCCGACAATGCGGTGGAATATTTCGTCTCCTATTACGACTACTACCAGCCGGAAGCCTATGTGCCGCGCTCCGACACCTTCATCGAGAAGGAAAGCTCGATCAACGAGCAGATCGACCGGATGCGCCACTCGGCCACCCGCTCCCTGCTGGAACGCGACGACTGCATCATCGTCGCCTCCGTCTCCTGCATCTACGGTATCGGCTCGGTCGAGACCTACACCGCCATGACCTTCCAGATGGAGGTGGGCGACCGGCTCGACCAGCGCCAGCTCCTCGCCGACCTCGTGGCGCAGCAATACAAGCGCCGCGACATGGATTTCATCCGCGGCTCCTTCCGGGTGCGCGGCGATACGATCGAAATCTTTCCCGCCCACCTTGAGGATGCGGCCTGGCGCATCTCGATGTTCGGCGACGAGATCGACGCCATCACCGAATTCGACCCGCTCACCGGCCAGAAGACCGGCGACCTGAAATCGGTGAAAATCTACGCCAATTCGCACTATGTCACGCCACGCCCGACGCTGAACGGCGCGATCAAGTCGATCAAGGAGGAGCTGAAGCACCGCCTGGCCGAGCTGGAAAAGGCCGGCCGCCTGCTGGAAGCGCAGCGGCTGGAGCAGCGCACCCGCTACGACCTGGAAATGCTGGAAGCCACCGGCTCCTGCGCCGGCATCGAGAACTATTCGCGCTACCTCACCGGCCGCAAGCCGGGCGAGCCGCCGCCGACGCTGTTCGAATATATCCCGGACGACGCCATCATCTTCATCGACGAAAGCCACGTCACCATTCCGCAGATCGGCGGCATGTATCGCGGCGACTTCCGCCGCAAGGCGACGCTGGCGGAATACGGCTTCCGCCTGCCCTCCTGCATGGACAACCGGCCGCTGCGCTTCGAGGAATGGGACGCGATGCGCCCGGACACGATCGCCGTTTCCGCGACGCCCGGCGACTGGGAAATGGAGCAATCCGGCGGCGTCTTCGCCGAACAGGTGATCCGCCCGACCGGGCTGATCGACCCGCCGGTGGAAATCCGCTCGGCCCGTACCCAGGTGGACGACGTGCTCGGCGAAATCCGCGACACCGCCGCCAAGGGTTACCGCACCCTCGTCACCGTGCTCACCAAGCGCATGGCGGAAGACCTCACCGAATATCTGCATGAGCAGGGCGTGCGCGTCCGCTACATGCACTCCGACATCGACACGCTGGAGCGCATCGAGATCATCCGCGACCTGCGTCTCGGCGCCTTCGACGTGCTGGTCGGCATCAACCTGCTGCGCGAGGGCCTCGACATTCCCGAATGCGGCTTCGTCGCCATCCTCGACGCCGACAAGGAAGGTTTTCTCCGCTCGGAGACATCGCTGATCCAGACGATCGGCCGCGCGGCGCGCAACGTCGACGGGAAAGTCATCCTCTATGCCGACAACGTCACCGGCTCGATGCAGCGGGCGATGGACGAAACCGGCCGCCGCCGCGAGAAGCAGGTGGCCTATAACGAGGCGAACGGCATCACGCCGGAATCGGTGAAGGCGAAGATTTCCGACATCCTCGATTCCGTCTACGAGAAGGACCATGTCCGCGCCGATATCGGCGGCGCGGCCGGCAAGGGCTTTGCCGACGGCGGCCATCTCGTCGGCGGCAACCTGCAGGCCCATCTCAACGCGCTGGAAAAGCAGATGCGCGACGCTGCCGCCGACCTCGACTTCGAAAAGGCCGCGCGCCTGCGCGACGAAATCAAGCGCCTCAAGGCCGCCGAACTCGCCGTCATGGACGACCCGATGGCGCGCGAGGAATCGAAAGCCCTGGAAGGCGGCCGCCCTCGTCCTTCGAGGGGCGCTCCGCGCCCGCCTCAGGATGAGGACGGAGCGGGCCATGGGCTGCCCTCTCATGGTGAGGAGGCCCAAAGGGCCGTCTCGAACCACGTCTCGAACCACGAGGGCGGGCACTCCTATTTCGCCAAACCCTCGCTGGACGACATGGGACCCGGCACCGACACCGCCCGTCCCCTCTTCCGCCGCAACACCCTCGACGAAATGACCGTCGGCCGCACCGAAAAACCGGTCATCGGCGCCCTGCCGGAGCGCCCGCCGGAATCGATCGGCACGAAGAAGCGCGCCTCGACCGAATCCGACGACCCACGCCCCATCATGCGCGGCAAAGTCGGCGCGGGGAGTTATGAGGACCCGGTGGACAGCAAGCGCAAGGGCCGGACCAAGGGGAAGACGGGGCGGCCGGGGAAGTAGCGGCAATATGCCTCCCCTCAACCTTCCGGCAAGAATTCCCTGATATTCCTCCCGTCATGACAGAGGAAACACGCATGGCGCTGATCAGCTTTACCAACACCCATAATCAGGACATCTACGTCAATCCCGCGCAGGTGCTTTACGTCGCGCCGTTCGAGGACGAGGTGACGGTTATCGCGTTTGCGGTGATCGGCTCCGGCGGGAAGCCGCTGACGCTTTATGTGCGGGGCGGTATCGAGTGGGTGCAGCAGCGGCTGTCCGGGAAAGCGGCGCGGGCGGCCTAAGGTCCGCACTTAAGAACGTTTCCGCTTTTCTCCGAGGCGAAAAAAATTCTCTATTCCGCCGCCTCGTCGCGGCGCATTTCGATTTCCGGCAGTTCCATCGGCGGCTGCGGCGGCGCCTCCAGTTCGTAGCCGTAACCTTCCAGCATGGTATAGGCCTGCTCAATCGCCTCGATCTGGCCCTCGGCGTTCTTGATCGCCTCGGCGATCGATTGCGAGCGGGCGCGCAGCATGGAGCCGAGCACATCGGTCTCCGGGCGCCGGCCGAGGCGGTCCATGTGCTTGCGGATGCGCGAGCGGTGGCGCTCCAGTTCCAGGATGTGGAAGCGGCTCTTGACGATGTCGTCGGAGAGTTTCCGGCGCATGGCGGCCACCGGATCGAAACTGCCGGGCTCGCGCTCGTCGAGGATCATGTCGTTGACCAGCGTTTCCAGCATCATCAGGCCCTTCAGGTCGCGCGGATCGGCGAGCTGCGGGTCGTAGCCGGTGTCGTCGAACACCTTGCGCCGCACCGGGTCCTTCAGGAGATCATAGCAGGTCTGCAGCTTGCCGAACTGCTCGGCATCGCCGCCGGAGTCGGGATGGACGCTCTTGGCCGCCTTGCGATAGGCCGTCTTGACGGCTTCCGCGTCGGCGTCGCGCTCGATGCCAAGCGTTGCGTAGGGATCGATCACTGCCTGTCCTTCCTGCCCTGCTTTTCATGTTTTTCCGCATTCCGGACGGAAAACCGCTACGCACTTTTCCTGGAACTGCTCCTGCTGCATAATCCTTCCCGCCAGCCCGTTTCAAGGAAGGATTTGCCGCCGGCTGCCATATGCGCCGCAGTCGGGACGAAATTGTGGAGACGGCGCGATATCCACGCTTTCCTTTGAGGGGCGTACCTCAGTGATTGACGTTTACGTCGACGGAGCCAAGCCCTTGAAACTTGAAGGACTTGCCGCCGAACTGCCCCAAAATTGCCGCTTGCTTTATGGGCCGAATACTGGCACCACTTTCACGTTCGGGTATTTGCTCCCGGAGACTGGACCGATGTGGTGTGCCGCAAACGCGGCTGTGTAGGCCGAGGCTTGCGCGCGTAGACGTTCTTTCCCCGTACGTGACTTCTCGACTAAGCTTTCGCTCCGAGCGGAAGTCTCTGAGCCGCCCGCTCCCCTCCAAGGGCACGGGCAACACCACAGACCAACGGGAAAAGGACTATCCCATGGCCACCAAGGGCACCGTAAAATTCTTCAACCAGGACAAGGGTTTTGGTTTCATCACGCCGGAAGGCGGCGCGAAGGACGTTTTCGTCCACATTTCCGCGCTGCAGGCTTCGGGCATCGCCGTTCTGCGCGAAGGCCAGCAGGTCACCTTCGACACCGAGCCGGATCGCATGGGCAAGGGCCCGAAGGCCGTCAACATCCAGGCCCACTGATTTCTTTCGGCTTTCGCCGACTGAAAGTGACGGCGCGGTGAAAACCGCGCCGTTTTTCTTTTCCATGCGATCAGGCCGCATCCTGCGCGGCGGTCAGGTCGACGGCCGCGAAAGCGGCGGCGATCACCTCCGGCCCTGCCCCGGCGCTTGCGGCGTCGGTGGAGAGAATCTGACGATAGCGCCGCGCGCCGGGCAAGCCGGTGAACAGGCCGACCATGTGGCGCGCGATATGCTGCAGCCGCCCGCCTTTGGCGATATGGGCTTCCGCATAGGCCATCATGCGGTCGCGCAGCGCCAGCCAGTCCATCTCCGTCTTCTCGGCGCCGAAGAAGCGGCGGTCGACGTCGGCAAGGATCGCGGCATTCTGATAGGCCGCGCGCCCGAGCATCACGCCGTCCACATGGGTCAGATGCGCTTCCGCCTCGTCCAGCGACTGGATGCCGCCGTTGATGCCGATGAAAACGTCCGGCCAGCGCGCTTTCATGCGATAGACGATCTCGTAGTCGAGCGGCGGGATTTCGCGGTTTTCCTTGGGGCTCAAGCCTTTCAGCCAGGCCTTGCGGGCATGGACCCAGACCGCGTCGGCGCCGGCATCGAGCACGCGGGCGATGAAGTCCGGCAGAACGGTTTCGGGGTCCTGTTCGTCAACGCCGATCCGGCATTTCACGGTAACGGGCGCTTTCGCAGCCGCCTTCATCGCCGAAACGCAGGCGGAGACGACGTCGGGCGTCTGCATCAGGCAGGCGCCGAAGGTGCCGGACTGCACGCGGCCGGAGGGGCAGCCGACATTGAGGTTGATTTCGTCATAGCCAAAAGCCTCGGCGATGCGCACCGCCTCGGACAGCTTCGCCGGATCGGAGCCGCCGAGCTGCAGCGCCACCGGATGTTCCGCCGCATCGTGCCCGAGCAGCCGGTCGCGCGGGCCATGGATGATCGCATCGGCCACCACCATTTCCGTATAGAGCAGCGCATTGCGGCTGATCTGCCGGTGAAAATAGCGGCAATGGCGATCGGTCCAGTCGATCATCGGCGCGACGGCGAATTTTCTGTCCGGGTAACCCATTGTTCTCACACATTGTCTTGCAGGCCGGCGTGTGCTGCGCAAGCACAGTCTACCCGGCCCCATAAAACAAAAGAAGCCACCCCGAAGGGTGGCTTCCGCAATCGTCAGGACGCGTCGGTTATTCGGCGCTGTCGTCGGCGGCCTTCTTCTTGGCGGGCGCCTTCTTCTTCGGAGCGGCTTCCTCGCCTTCGGCGGCAGCCTCGGCGCTCTCGGCCTTGGCGGCCTTCTTCTTCGGAGCAGCCTTCTTGGTCTCGGCCTTTTCCGCGCCTTCGGCTTCGTCGTCAGCCAGCAGCTCTTCCTTCGAAACGGTCTTGTCCGTCACGTCCACTTCGGTCAGCAGATGGTCGATGACCTTTTCTTCGAAGATCGGAGCGCGGAGGTTCGCCGCAGCGCCGGGGGTCTTGCGGAAGAATTCCAGGATTTCCTTTTCCTGGCCGGGGAACTGGCGGAGCTGGTCGTAGAGCGCGCGCTGCAGCTCGTCTTCGCTCACTTCGACGCCGGCCTTCTCGCCGATTTCGGAGAGAACGAGGCCGAGGCGGACGCGACGTTCGGCCAGCTTGCGATATTCTTCGCGCGCCTTTTCTTCCGTCGTGTCTTCATCCTCGAAGGTCTTGCCGGACTGGGCGAGATCGGTCTGGATCTGACGCCAGATGTTGTCGAACTCGGCATCGACGAGGCGCTGCGGGGTATCGAACTGGTACATCTCGTCGAGCTGGTCGAGAATCTGACGCTTGACCTTCTGGCGGGTAACCGAGCCGTACTGGCTTTCGATCTGGCCGCGGACGATTTCCTTCAGGCGGTCGGCGGATTCGATGCCGAGCTTGGAGGCGAGTTCATCGTTGATCTCGACGGCACCGGCAGCGGCGACCTGCTTGACCTTGATGTCGAAGGTGGCTTCCTTGCCGGCAAGGTTCTTGGCCGGATAGTCGGCCGGGAAGGTCACGGTGATGACCTTTTCGTCGCCGGCCTTGGCGCCGACGAGCTGGTCTTCGAAGCCCGGAATGAAGCGGCCGGAGCCGAGAACGAGTTCGGCGTCCTCATCCTTGCCGCCGTCGAAGGCTTCGCCGTCGACCTTGCCGAGGTAGTCCATGGTGACGCGGTCGCCGTCGGCGGCCTTGCCTTCCTTGGTCTCGTAGGTGCGGGCGCTTTCGGCGATGCGCATGATCTGCTCGGTGACTTCGTCTTCGGCGATTTCAGCGACTTCGCGGGTCACCTTGATGCCCTTGGTCGACTTCAGCTCGATCGCCGGAATGACTTCGTAGGAGAGCGTGAATTCGAAATCGGCCTCGGCGGCGAGGATCTTTTCCGCCTCGTCCTTGTCCTCGGTCATGGAGATTTCCGGCTGCGTCGCCGACTTTTCGCCGCGCTCCGTCAGGATCGCCGGCGGCTGGTCGCGAACGATCTCGTTGACGAGGTCGGCCATGATGGACTTGCCGTAAACCTTCTTCAGGTGAGCAGCCGGCACCTTGCCCGGACGGAAACCGTTGATCTTGGCCTTGTCCTTGACTTCGGCCAGGCGCTCGTTCATCCGGCTTTCCATGTCCTTGGCCGGGATGACGACCTTGATTTCGCGCTTCAGCCCTTCAGCGAGCGTTTCGATAACCTGCATTGTCTTACCTTCATTGTCGTGGCGGCCGTGCCCGGACAGCCGTTTGTTTCGGTGAGCACGACGCCGGACGAGGCCGGGCGTGGCTTTCATGCAATCCATTCAGCATTTTGCCAGGCAAAATGGCGCATCGTCACGGGCGTTCGGAAAAACAGGCCGGTTCTCCGCCTCTTCCCCGCCAGCAGGCAGCCTTGGTGCGGGTAGAGAGACTTGAACTCCCACGCCTTTCGGCACCAGAACCTAAATCTGGCGTGTCTACCAATTTCACCATACCCGCGTTTCGCAAAACCTCATGGCAATGCCTGCGCATGACGCCTTCCGGAGCGCGGCGTCTCTATATCACCCGTTTCAAACCGCGCAAAGGAAAAATGACGGTTTGGCGACGGCGGCTGGCCGCCGCCCGGCAAATGCCGCGGCCACCCTTAATAAAGCGGCTCGTCGTAGACCGGCTTCCCGTCGATGAGGAGGGAACGGATCTGCGCCTCGCCATCGCCGGAGACCCGCACCGCCACGGAAAGGCGGCTGTTTTCGGCCGCTTCGACGTCCTTGCCACTGCCCTCCGGCAGATAGTAGCGCTCGATGCCGTAATCCACGGAAATCTGGTCCTGACCCGCGACCGGCAGATAGGCGAGCGGCAGGCTTTTCAGGACGACGGTGCCCGCCTTTTCCGGCAGGGGCGAGAAAGACGATTCGGCAATGCCCCAGTAGCCGTCCGCCTGCGGCTGCAGGCGCACGGACAATACGTTGTCGCCATCGGCAGCCGGCAGGCCGCCCGTCAGCGTCGAGGCCGGCACGCGCGATATGTCATAGTTCAGCGTGACGTAGTCGCCGCGCAGGAGGTCGCGCGGATCGACCGGGGCGGTCTTCAACAGCACTTCGGCACCATGCGAGAGGATCGCGGCGCGGCCGTCGATGATATAGCCGAGGATGATCGTCTGCATCAGCGCGACGATCACGGCCGCGATCCAGAAGCGGCGCACGCGCTGCGGCTCGACAGTGGAGAATATCGTCACGACCGCACCTCCCCGGCGTTGCTGCGAAGGACACGGCGCTCGATCCTGATCACCAGATAGGCGACCAGCGCCACCAGCAGGCCGGACATCAGGAAGAAGCCGGAGGTGCCGATGATCGAGCCGATCGTCACCGAGGCGAGATAGAGCATTTCCGCCGCGAAGACCGCATAGGCGAGATAGCGCACCGCGCCGTTATCCCGGCCGCAAAGCGAGATCGCCGCCACCGCGACGGCAAGCGTCACCAGCCCGATGGCGATCAGCCGCGGACCGCTCTCCACCTCGGCATGGATCAGAAACAGGCCGATCGCGGTGAAGAGGAAGGTATAGAAAGGCGGTGCTGCGCCCGCCCTTCGAGCAAAGGCAATGACCGGCGACCAGGGCAGCGTGACCGCCAGGAAGGCGACGAAGCCGCAGGCGGCGAACAATACGGCGCCGGTCAGGCTCTGATTCAGCGAATAGAGCCAGCTCAGCCAGCCGATGAGCAGCAGATAGACGAGATGCCGTGCCCTGCCCGCCTCCGTATAATAGACGAGCGCGAGGACGACGGCGGCCATCGCCGGCACCAGCCACGGCGACCAGCCGGCCCAGTGCAGGTCGTTCTCCCCCAGGAAGACGCTGAAATAGGCCCAGGCGAGGCCCGCTGCAAAGACGGTGAGGCTGCCGGCGCGGAAGCCGGCCGCCGAAACGCAGCACATGACGAACCAGACGAACACCATCGAAAGCTGATCGCCGGAGATGTGGTACATCTGCCCGACAAGGGCAATCGCGCCGCCGAAAGTGATGGTGCCGAGCACCAGCATCGCCGGGGCGAGCGCCGTCTGCCCGCGCGACAGGCAGGCCGCCGCCCCGAGGTGAAGCGCCCAGATCAGCGCGATCATGCCGGACACCCGCAGCAGCCGCGGAATGGCATCCCAGTTCGACGCCACCAGCAAGAGCACGGCCGCACCGACGAGAAGGGCGGCGAGGATCGAGAGCACGCGGCCGAGGCTGAAGGTCTGCGGCTGCTCGCCGTAATCCTTCATGATCGCCTCGGCCTGCGCCGGCTCTATGATTCCCTTGTCCACCCAGCGGGCGAGATCTCTCGAAAGCCTGCCGCGATACATCGTCACCTCGTCTTCATACGATCGGCTCGCGAAGAGCCGCTTCGCCTACCCTTATATTCGGCAACGGCGCCCCGACACAAAGGGGAATAGGCCGCCGCCCCAATTCTTCGTCATGCAAATCTTGGATCGCGCCCGCAAGCCCCCGTTAAGTCTTCAACTATAATGTTCGAAGCAGGGCAGAAGCCGACGCGAAGATATGCAGAAGCCGCATGCCTCGCATGAAATTATTGCAGTGCACAATATTCCTCGGCATATTATCTTCTGATTACCGAATGACGGGGAATGATTCCTCGAACGGAACTCGGAGCAGCGCTCTCCTCCTCCCAAATGCGCGCTCCGATGGATCGACGATATCTCCTCCCAATCGTCGATCATGCAAATGACGCCCACCGCATCCTCCTCCCGCGGTGGGCGTTATTTTTTGGCCCCGAGCCGTTTCCCCAACATCATTGCATACAAAGAAGCCCCTGCAGTCCCTGAGCTTGCCGAAAGGCGGCCCGCGACATGCGTTTCTGCACAAAACTCCGCCATTTCATTAACCAAACCGGCCGGAGCGTTGCACTTTCTGCATGGGTGACATGAAACATTCGATCTTTTAGTTTTTGCGCCGCAGCATATATTCCAACTCATCAAACAGAGGCCAGCGCCAAACGGCAGCCGGCAAGACCGAACCCACGAAAGGGGATAGACATGAACTTTGCACGCTCTTTCAACAACTGGCGCAAGTATCGTCAGACCGTCAGCGAACTCGGCCGCATGACCACCCGCGAACTGCACGACCTCGGTATCGACCGCGCCGACATTTCCCGCGTCGCCCGCGAAGCCGTCGGTCGCTAATTTAGCGGCCTGGCATTCCGGCTTCTGCCGGCAATCGCCATCCACAACGCCCGTTGCGGTCTCCGCGACGGGCGTTCTTTTTTGCCTTGCAGCAGCCAGAAACCGGCGCGCGTTAATAACGTTATTGCACAATTGCATAGCAGCCGCCTTTTATTTGCACTGCACAATAATGGGCCGATCGCCTATATAAGCGCCAACACCGCTGAGACGGCAATCACGCCGCCGGCAAACAGATTTCCGAGGAGAAATTCAATGAACCCGATTCGCATCGCAAAGAGCTGGATCAGCTATCGCCGCACCATCAACGAGCTCGGCAGCCTTTCCAACCAGACCCTTTCGGATATCGGCATCACCCGCCACGACATCCGCACGATCGCTTCCCGCTCCTTCCGTTAATCGGAGCGGGAATGCCGCCGGCGCCCCAGAGGCGCCAGCCCAAGACGGCACCCTTGCGGTGCCGTTTTTGATTCCGGGTGATTGGAACCCTCGGCGCAGCGTGGTAATCACCCGCACATGAAAACGACCTCCCCCTATTCCCCCATCCATGTCGTCGGCGGCGGCCTTGCCGGCTCGGAAGCCGCCTGGCAGATCGCCAGCGCGGGCGTTCCCGTCATCCTGCACGAGATGCGCGGCGTGCGCGGCACCGATGCCCACAAGACCGACAGCCTCGCCGAGCTGGTCTGCTCCAATTCCTTCCGCTCCGACGATGCCACCAGCAATGCGGTCGGCGTCATCCATGCGGAAATGCGCATGGCCGGCTCGCTGATCATGGCCTCGGCCGACAGGCATCAGGTTCCGGCCGGCGGCGCGCTCGCGGTCGACCGCGACGGCTTTTCGGAAGCCGTGACGGCGGCGATCGAAAGCCATCCGCTGATTACGGTCGTGCGCGAGGAGATTTCCGGCCTGCCGCCGAAGGAATGGGACCTCGCGATCATCGCGACCGGCCCCCTCACCGCCCCCGGCCTCGCCGCCGCCATCCAGGCGGAAACCGGCGCCGATTCGCTCGCCTTCTTCGACGCCATCGCGCCGATCGTCTATCGCGACAGCATCGACATGAATGTCTGCTGGTATCAGTCGCGCTACGACAAGGTCGGCCCCGGCGGCACCGGCAAGGATTACATCAACTGCCCGATGGACGAGGCGCAATACAACGCCTTCGTCGATGCGCTGATCGCCGGCGACACGGTCGGCTTCAAGGAGTGGGAAGGCACGCCCTATTTCGACGGCTGCCTGCCGATCGAGATCATGGCCGAGCGCGGGCGGGAGACGCTGCGCCACGGCCCGATGAAGCCGATGGGGCTCACCAACGCCCACAATCCGACCGTCAAGGCCTACGCCGTCGTGCAGTTGCGCCAGGACAATGCGCTCGGCACGCTCTACAACATGGTCGGTTTCCAGACGAAGCTGAAATACGGCGCGCAGGCCGAAGTCTTCCGCCTGATTCCCGGCCTTGAAAATGCGGAATTCGCCCGCCTCGGCGGCCTGCACCGCAACACCTATATCAACTCGCCGACGCTGCTCGACCGTTCGCTGATGCTGAAATCGCGGCCCGGCCTGCGGTTTGCCGGCCAGATCACCGGCTGCGAGGGCTATGTGGAAAGCGCAAGCGTCGGGCTGCTTGCCGGCCGCTTCGCCGCCGCCGAGCGCAAGGGCGAAACGGTCAGCCTGCCGCCCGCGACGACGGCGCTCGGCTCGCTTCTGGCCCATATCACCGGTGGGCACCTCGTCTCCGACGAAGAGCCGGACAAGCGCTCCTTCCAGCCGATGAACATCAATTTCGGGCTGTTTCCGGAGCTTGAGCCGGGATCGATCGTCAAGCCGGAAGGCGTCAAGCGCTTCCGCGGCAAGGACAAGACGATCATGAAGCGGCAGTTGATCGCAAAGCGCGCGCTTGCCGATTGCGCCGCATGGCTCGGCAGCGGGCCTCAAAGCAGTTAAGCGGTCTCCGCCGGATCGTCGGCGGCGGCGACATAATTGCCGAGCAGCCAGAGCGCGACTTCGGCAGCGGCCGCGGGCGTTGAAAATTCGAACGTGCCGTTATGATGCGGCGCGTCCAGAAACTCGATGGTCAGCCCGTTGCCGGTGCCCGAATCCGTCGCGCGCGCCCGGCCCGGTTCAATCAGATGGCAGGAATAGTGCCGGCCCATGTTGCGCATGAAGCCGGCCTTGTCGTCGTGCAGCCGCAGGAACACCACCTGGCCGTCGGCCGTCTTCTGCAACTGGCGGATCGCTTCCATCGGAAAGGCGCGGCCGAACTGCAGGATGACGAAGCCGGCATCTTCCAGCCCGTCCTCCTTGCCGCGACCGCTCATGCGCGTGGCGGCGAAGCCAAAGAAGACGATGAGGGCGAAGACGACGCCCCATACGATCAGTCCCATGAACGATCTTCCTCGATGCGGACAACAGCTCGCCGTCCATAACAGGTGAAACTTACGCCAGAACGTCGCTCTAGATTCGGCGGGAGTAAGAAGCGAGTGCCATTCTAAGCTGACGGCGCCATTGCGGCGGCTGCACGGTTTCCTCAAGCACGTCCGCGCCCGCCTTCTGGGCGCGAACGAGCACCGGCTCGGCGAGCGTCACCGGAAGGAAGGCGGGAAACACAGATGCCGCAACCGGCCCGGCCGCCCTCGCCTTCGCCAGATGCTCGCGGCCGAGGCCGGCGAAGGCGTCGATCGCCGCCGAAATCCGCAGTGTATCCTTGCCCGCGAGAAACGCGTCGCGGTCGAGGCCGGTCGCCTCCAGGATTTCCCGCGGCAGATAGAGCTGGCCGCGCCGGCGATGCAGCGGCATGAGCAGCAGCAGGCCGGCAATCGCCTGGGCGACGCCGGCATGGCCGGCGGCATCGGCGGAGGTTTTTGCGTCCTCCGGCGAGAGGATGAGGCTGGCGAGCTGGATCAGCGCCGAGGCGGTCTCGCCGGCGTAGCCTTCCAGCGAGCCGCGCGTTTCCATCGGATCGTCGTAGAGGTCGAAAATCCGCGCTTCGGTCATGTCGACGAGGCTCTTGACCGGCAGGCGGTGCGTCTCGATCGCGGCCAGCAGGGCGGCGGCGATGGGGTTGGCGGCGCTCGAACCGTGCGCGTGGCCTTCCAGAAGATCGCGCCAATATTGCAGGCGCACTTCGCCGGGCAGCGGCTCGTGCACCATGTCGCGCACCCGCGCCAGCTCCGCGCCGAAGGCATAGAGGGCGGCGAGCGCGCCGCGCTTCTCCGCCGGCGACAGGAGGCAGGCGAGATAGCGGTCGCGATCGGTCTCGCGCAGGGTTTCCAGGCAAATGTCGGTGTTGCTGCGGGCAGCGGCTTCCGTCGTCATCGTCATGGCAGGCCCGTCAGACCGCGATCAGGGCGGCCGCGACGGCGCGCGATTCGGCAAGCATGATGTTGAAGGTGCGCACGGCGGCACCCGTGCTCATCGGATCGGAAGAAATTTTTTGCGCGCGCAGGGCCGCCTTGAGTTCCGCCGGCAGCGGCTTCAGGTTCGGCCCGGTGCCGACCAGCAGCACCTCGATTTCCGCCGCCTCCTCGATCACCTTCTGGAAGTGGTCGGGCGTCAGCGCGTCTTCGAGCGTCATGTCCCAGCCGTAGATGCCGGACGGCAGGCACAGCAGCGAGCCGCGGTGCGACATGTCGGCGAAACGGAAGCCGCCATTGCCGTAGGCGTCGATCGGTGCGCGGCCGGGGAAATGGGCTTCGCGGATTACTATACCTTTTGCCACGTTATCCTATCGCCGGCTTGGCGGGCTTGGCCTCGGCTGCCGGCGTCTCCTTTTGCTTGGTCCCGCCTTCCGCCCCGCCGCCTTGCGAGCGCAGCTTGAAGACGATCAGAACGGGTGCTGCGATATATATGGAAGAAAACGTCCCGACAACGACCCCGAAAAGCATGGTGACGGTGAAAGAACGGATGACCTCGCCGCCGAAGAGGCAGAGCGCCAGGAGCGCCAGCCCTGTGGTGGCCGATGTCAGGATGGTTCGCGACAGCGTCTGGTTGATCGACGCGTCGATCAGGATCGGCAGCGGCATCTGCTTGAAGCGCCGGAGGTTTTCGCGCATCCGGTCGTAGACGACGACGGTGTCGTTCAGCGAATAGCCGATGATCATCAGCATCGCCGCGATGCCGGTCAGGTTGAATTCGATGCCCATCAGCACGAAGAAGCCGAGCGTCAGGATAATGTCGTGCAGCGTGGCGATGATGGCGCCGAGCGCGAACTGCCATTCGAAGCGCACCCAGATATAGACCAGCACCGCCGCGAGCGCGGCCAGAACGCCAAGCGTGGCGCTGCGCGTCAGCTCGCCGGAAACCGAGGGCCCGACCACTTCGACGCGGCGGAACTCGTAGGCATCCTCCAGCTCGCCGCGCACGAGAATGATCGCCGACTGCTCGGCGTTCTCGCCGCCGTCCTGCGACGGGATGCGGATCAGGGCGCTCGCCGGATCGCCGAAGCCCTGCACCCCAACCTCGCCGAGATTGAGATCGCCGAGACGCGCGCGGATATCGGCGAGATCGGCCGCCCCCTGCTTGGCCCTCACCTCCATAATCGAGCCGCCGGTGAAATCGATGCCGAGATGCACCCCGGCCGTCTCGACGGCGATGAAGGCGCCGAGCGCCAGCACGGCGGAGACGGTGAAGGTATAGCGGCGGATGCCCATGAAGCGGATATGGGCGCGATCGAACATGCCGGTGCGCACGCCAGGCGGCATCGTCCTCGGCTTGCGCTTCTCGATCCATTTGGCGACGAACCAGCGCGTCAGCGAAAAGGCGGTGAACACCGTCGTCAGGATGCCGATCGCGAGCGTCACGGCGAAGCCGCGGACAGGCCCGCTGCCGAGATAAAAGAGGATGATCGCCGCGATCAGCGTCGTGACGTTGGCATCGACGATGGTGGTCAGCGCCCTGGAGAAGCCGGCCACGCACGCCTCGAGGAAGGTGCGGCCCGCCTTCGCCTCCTCGCGGATGCGCTCGTAGATCAGCACGTTGGAATCGACCGCCATGCCCATCGTCAGCACGATGCCGGCAATGCCCGGCAGCGTCAGCGTCGCGCCCATCAGGCTCAAGACCCCGAGGATCATCAGGACGTTGAAGAACAGCGCCACATTGGCGATGACGCCGAGGACGCCGTAGAAATAGAGCATGAAGCAGACGACGGCGACGGCGGCGATCACGCCGGCGATGATGCCCGCGCGGATGGAGTCCGCGCCGAGGCTCGGGCCGACCGTCCGCTCCTCCACGACGGTCAGCGTCGCGGGCAGCGCGCCGGCGCGCAGCAGGACGGCGAGGTCGTCGGCGCCCTCGACGGAGAAGTTGCCGGAAATCACGCCGGCGCCGTCGGTGACCGGCTGGCGGATCACCGGCGCCGCAATCACCTGATCGTCCAGCACGACGACGAACGGCTTGCCGACATTCTTGGCGGTCGCCTGCGCGAAGGCCTGCGTCCCCGCCGTATCGAGATGGAAGGCGACGACGGGCTCGTTGGTCTGGCGGTCGACCTCCGCCTGCGCGTCGGTCAGGTTTTCGCCGGAGACGACGGCGCGCTTGTCGACGAGATAGGGAACCGGCGGATCGTCCTGCGAGTAGAGCACTTCGGAGCCGGCGGGCGGCGTGCCGTTCATGGCGTCCTCGGCCGACATGCGCGGATCGGTCATGCGGAAGGTGAGCGCCGCCTGCTGGTTCAGGAGGTTCTTCAGCCGCTGCGGATCGGCAAGGCCCGGAACCTGAACGACGATGCGGTCGGAGCCCTGCTGCTGGATCAGCGGCTCGGCATTGCCGAGTTCGTCCACACGGCGGCGCACCACCTCCATCGACTGCGTCAGCGCCGAGGAGACGCGATAATTGATGCCGGCATCGGTGATGTGAATGGCGAGGCGTCCGCCGTCGCCGGGCGTCAGCGTCGCCTCCGCGGCCTCGCTGCCGAGCACGCCGGCGCGGACGGGAGCGGTGATCGGCTTCAGCGCGGCAATCGCGGCATCGACCTGTGTCGGATCGGTGATGGTGACGCCGATGTCCTGCCCGGTGCCGGAAAGGCCGGTGTAGCGGATCGAAGCATCGCGCAGCCGGTTGCCGATATCGTCGACCGTGGCTTCAAGGCGCGCGCTGACGACGTCGTCGCGCTCGACCTTCAGCATGATGTGCGAGCCGCCCTGCAGATCGAGGCCGAGCGTCAGCGTCCGGCCCGGCAGGTGGAAGACATTGGGCGCGGCAGACGCCACGCCGAGCAGAACGACAAGCCAGATGAGAATGGACTTCCAGCGGGCGAAACTCAGCATGGCACTCCCGAATCCTGGTCTACGTCGCCGCGCGGGCCTTGGCGGCCCGCCGTCATGCCCTGCCGGTCAGATCATGGGCGCGGCCAGCTCCGGCCCGCCCATGAGGATCATTACGCCGCGTCGGCCTTGACCGGCTCGCCCTTGACGCGCACTTCCGAAATCGCGCTGCGGACGATGCGCACACGCACGCCTTCGGCGATTTCCACATCCAGTTCCTTGTCGTCGACGACCTTCACGACCTTGCCGACGATGCCGCCGCCGGTCACGACCTGGTCGCCGCGACGGATGTTCTTCAGAACCTCGTCGCGCTTCTTGGCCTGCGCACGCTGCGGGCGGATGAGCAGAAAGTACCAAACGACCATAAGCGGCACGAAGAGGAAAATCATTTCCATGCCCGAGCCGCCGAAAGCGCCCGCTACGGAATCCGTCGCGCTCTGCGCATAGGCGTTAGTGATAAACATTGAAAACTCCCTAGAAGTCACCGCGGAACCGAGCCCGCTGAGCCGCCGGACTATAGATGCGATGATGCTGAATGCAACAAAAACAACGGGCGATCGTACCGTTTTCCCGCCTTGCCAGCCTTTCGGCCCATGGAGGCGCGTGCTACCCGGCGACTTCAAAGAGCATGATACGCCTTTCTCGATGCGTTTTCTGGAGGAAATACGGTGACAAACGACCAATTCGCCCTGATCCTGACCGAAATCCGGCGCCTTTCCAGCGCGCTCGATCGTCTTGCCGGCCCGGCCATGGCAGAGAACGACTGGGATGCGGCGGATTGCTTCGTCTGGGCGCCGGCGCGGCAGTATCTCCAACCTGTGCCGCGCCCGAACCGCGTGGCGCTCACCCTCATCCGCGGCGTCGATCACGTCCGCGACATCCTGCACGAGAACACGCTGCGCTTCGCGGAAGGCTTTGCCGCAAACAATGTGCTGCTCTGGGGCGCGCGCGGCATGGGCAAATCCTCGCTGGTGAAGGCCGTCCACGAGGACGTGCGGCGCGCGACCGGCGTGTCGCTGAAGCTCGTCGAGGTGCATCGCGAGGATATCGCGACGCTGCCGCACCTGCTCGACATTCTGAAAGGCGCGCCGCACCGCGTCATCCTCTTCTGCGACGATCTTTCCTTCGACCATGACGATACGGCGTACAAGTCGCTGAAGGCGGCGCTCGACGGCGGCATCGAGGGCCGACCGGACAACGTCCTGTTCTACTCCACCTCGAACCGCCGCCACCTCCTGCCGCGCCACATGATGGAAAACGAGCAGTCGACGGCCATCAACCCGTCCGAGGCGGTGGAGGAAAAGGTGTCGCTCTCGGATCGCTTCGGCCTCTGGCTCGGCTTCCACAAATGCGGCCAGGAAGACTATCTCAAGATGATCGACGGCTATGCCGAGCACTACAAGCTCGGCATCGACCGGGAGGAGCTGCACCACGAAGCGCTCGAATGGGCGACCACGCGCGGCGCCCGCTCCGGCCGCGTCGCCTGGCAGTATATCCAGGACCTGGCCGGCCGGCGTCGCATTGCGCTCGCGCGCGACTGACACCTTATCTTCTCATCCCAAAACGACAAAAAGCCCGGTGGAAGCCGGGCTTTTTGCGTTCCTTGAGACGCACGACCTATTCAAGGAAAGTCATCGGGTTGACCGGCGAGGCGTTCTTGCGCACTTCGAAGTGCACCTGCGGCGACTTGGCGTTGCCGCTCATGCCGGAGACGGCGACCGTCTGGCCGCGCTGGACCTTCTGGCCGCGCGTAACGCTCAGCGTATCGGCATGGCCGTAGACGGTGACGGTGCCGTCGTCGTGGCGCACCAGCACGGTGTTGCCGAGTTCCTTCAGGCCGTTGCCGGCATAGATGACGACGCCGTTCTCGGCCGCCTTGATCGGCGTGCCCTGCGGCACCGAAATGTCGATGCCGTCGTTGCGGCTGCCTTCGACGTTGGCGCCATAGCCGGCGACGACGGCGCCGCGCACCGGCCAGCGATACTTGCCGATGCCGGTCGATTCCGGTGCGGCCGATGCGACGTCCGACTTTTCGGCGGCATCGTCCACGGACTGGGTGGCTGCGGCCTGCGCCGGCTGGGCAGGTGCGGCGGCAACCGGTGCCGGTTCGGCGGCGGCCTTGACGGCCGGCTTCTGCGGCGCGATCGACGCGGTCTTCACGGGGTCAGCGACGGGAGCGGAAGCGCCATGCGGCAGCTTCAGCGTCTGGCCGACGCGGATACCGCCCTTGCCGAGATCGTTGGCGGCCTTGAGATCATCGATATTGGCGCCGGTCGCCCTGGCGATCTTGGCAAGCGAATCGCCCGGCTTGACGACATAGGTGCCGCCGCCCGGCGGCAGGCCCTTGCCGGCCGAGGCGAGCTTGCCGCCCTGGTCCGACTGCGACTTGTCGCGGAGCGAATTGCCGGAGGGCAGCATCGCCGTGTTATGATCCTGCTCCTTCGCAGGCGCCGGCATCTGGCCGCCCTTGGAGAGGTCGGCGGCGACGGAGGCGACCTTGGCAGCGCTGCCGCCGTTCATCGTCGGGATGACGATCTGGCGGCCCGGCTCGGCCGAATTGACGGTTTTCAGGCCGTTCGCCTTCAGGATTTCCTTGGCCGGAACGCCGTAGCGGCGCGCAAGCGTGTCGATCGATTCGCCCGGACGGAGCGTGACGCTCGGCGCATTGACGGTGGACCAGCCGGAGGAGGTCTTTTCCGCGGCCGCCTGCATGCCGGCGCCGGCCGGTGCCGCAAGGTGGGGTGGCTGCAACGTGGCAGGCTCCCTCCTGGCCGGATAGGGCTCGGCGAGCGCCGCATGCTGCGTGTTCACCGCAACAGGGGCGCGCGAGGAGGAGACGGTCGGAGCGGCAAGCTCGGAGCGCTGCACCATGGAGGGGGCCGATGCGACGCGGGCGGCCGACGGATTATAGCGGGCCGGCGCGCTCGGATAGGGCTGGTTCATCGCCGCGCCCTGATTGGAATAATCCTGCTGGACCGGACCCGCGCCGGCAACATCCTGAGGCGGGATGGAATTGGTCGTCAGATTGTCCGTTCCGGAGAAAAGACCTCCGAAACGCGCGGAATCCGAACTGCAGCCCGTGGCGGCACTCGCCAGAAAAGCTGCCACAAGAACCTTTCCTGCCGACTTACCGATATTAGACGATACGCTGAAACCCATGACTCGACCCACTTGAGACGCCACCATTCTTGGGTCTGATTAAAGCGCGTTAATCTTACCATGCGGTTAAGGCACTGGTGTCGCGGGTATATTTTTGAGGAATTGCTAACCATAGAAAATGAATCCGTCCCGCAAGGGCACGCGATCCCTATGGAAGCAGGGTTTCAGAGAAACGAAGCGAGCTGCGGCACGATCGGCAGATAGGGCGCCTCGAACAGGTCTTCGCGCTCGAATCGGCTGCCGGTCTTGGTGAGGCGCACGAGGCGGCATTCGCTCTCGGATATCATCAGCGGCGCGATCATCGAGCCGCCGGAGGCAAGCTGATCGGCATAAAAGCGCGGCATCGCGTTGAAGGCGGCCGTCACCAGGATGCGGTCGAAGGTGCCCTCGCCCGCCATGCCGGCGCTGCCGTCCGCCTGGCGGATGATGACGTTGCGGAGGCCGAGATCGTCCATGCGCCGCTGCGCGGCCGCCGTCAGCGTCTTGTAGCGGTCGACGGTGAGAACCCGCTCGGCCATGCGGCCCATCACGGCGGCGGTGAAGCCGCTGCCGGTGCCGATTTCCAGCACCCGGTGCCCCGGCTTGACCTTCAGGTGATGCAGGATGCGCACGACGAGATCGACGCCTTCCAGAAAGGAGCCGCAACCGAGCGGGATAGTGCAACTGGAATAGGCGTCGTCGGAAAACTGCGGCGGCACGAAGAGCGAGCGCGGCGTCTGCTCGACCGCCGTCAGCAGGTCGATATCGGAGATGCCTTCGGCACGCAGCCTGAGGACGACGGCCGCAAAGCCTTCCTTCTCCAGCAGTCGAGGTGCCACTTTCCGCTCCTACGCCAGTGCACGCGCCACACGATCCTGAACCGAATAATCGGTCAGGTCGAGTTTCAAAGGAGTAACTGAAATACGATTCTGTCTCAACGCATGGATATCGGTGCCGGGACGGAATTCGCCGCTGCGTTCGCCAAAGCGCAGCCAGTAGTAGGGAAAGCCGCGGCCGTCGGCGCGCTCGTCCACTTGCAGGTTGAAGGCGAGATTGCCCTGCGCGGTCACTTCCGTTCCCTCCACCTCGTCCGGGCGGCAGTTCGGGAAGTTCAGGTTCAGGAACGTGCCTTGCGGCAGGTCGACATGCATCAGCTTGTCGAGCAAGGCCGGCGCATGCGCCTCCACGACCTCCCACGGCACGGTGCGGCGGCCGTCGCGATAGATATAGGCCTGGCTCAGCGCGAAGGAGCGCACGCCCTGCAGCGTGCCTTCGATCGCGCCGGCGATCGTGCCGGAATAGGTCACGTCGTCGGCGACGTTGGAGCCGGAATTGACGCCGGAGAGGATGAGATCCGGCTTGATGTCCATCACCTGCCGGATGCCCATGATGACGCAATCGGTCGGCGTGCCGCGCAGCGCGTATTGCTTGTCGGTGATGCGGCGCAGGCGCAGCGGCTCCGAAAGGCTCAGCGAATGCGCAAGGCCGCTCTGGTCGGTCTCGGGCGCGACGGTCCAGACATCGTCGGAAAGCAGGCGGGCGATCCGCTCCAATGCCGCAAGGCCCTCGGCGTGAATGCCGTCGTCATTGGTCAGAAGAATACGCATCGTACCCGCCTTATGCCGCCCGCTCGATCTTCTTCAGGCCGCCCATATAGGGCAGCAGCGCGTCCGGAACGGTGACGGAGCCGTCCTCGTTCAGGTAGTTCTCCAGCACCGCGATCAGCGCCCGGCCGACGGCCGTGCCGGAGCCGTTCAGCGTGTGAACGAACTTCGTCGCCTTGTCGTCCTTGCCGCGATAGCGCGCGTTCATGCGCCGCGCCTGGAAATCGCCGCAGACCGAGCAGGAGGAGATTTCGCGATAGGTATCCTGCCCCGGCAGCCAAACCTCGATATCGTAGGTCTTGCGCGAGCCGAAGCCCATGTCGCCGGTGCAGAGCGTCATGGTGCGGAAATGCAGGCCGAGGCGCTTCAACACCTCTTCGGCGCAGGCCGTCATGCGCTCATGCTCGGCGATCGCGCTTTCCGCATCGGTGATCGAGACGAGTTCGCATTTCCAGAACTGGTGCTGGCGCAACATGCCGCGCGTGTCGCGGCCGGCCGAACCCGCTTCCGAGCGGAAGGACGGCGTCAGCGCCGTGAAGCGCAGCGGCAGCTTTTCCTGTTCGAGGATTTCTTCGCGCACCAGGTTCGTGAGAGTGACTTCCGCAGTCGGAATGAGATAGCGGTCGTCCGTCGTCTTGAAGAGATCCTCTTCGAACTTGGGCAAATTGCCGGTGCCGAAAAGAGCATCGTTGCGAACCAGAAGCGGCGAGCTGACTTCCGTATAGCCGTGCTCGCCGGTGTGCAGGTCGATCATGAACTGGCCGAGCGCGCGCTCAAGCCGCGCCAACTGGCTGGTCAGCACCGTGAAGCGCGAGCCGGAGAGCTTGGCGGCACGCTCGAAATCCATGTAGCCGAGCGCTTCGCCGATTTCGAAATGCTCCCTGGCGGCGTGGCTCCAGCCGGGCTTTTCGCCGATGACGCGGGTGACGACATTGCCGTGCTCGTCCTCGCCGACCGGGACGTCGTCGAGCGGCACGTTCGGGATGCGAGACAGCGCATCGTTGAGCGCAGCCGTCAGCTCGCGCTCCTCGTCTTCGGCGGCGGGCAGCGCGGTCTTGATCTCGGCGACCTCGGCCTTCAGCTTTTCGGCAAGCTCCATGTTCTTCTGTGCCATCGCCGCGCCGATCTCCTTGGAGGCGGCGTTGCGGCGGGTCTGCATGTCCTGGGCGGACTGGACGACCGAGCGGCGCTTTTCGTCGAGCGCGATCAGGCTTTGAGACTGCGGCTCGGCACCGCGCTTGGCCAGCGCCGCATCCAGGGCCTCGGGATTCTCACGGATCCATTTGATATCAAGCATCGTCGTTCCAGATCGCCAGAGGGGAGATAAGCCCCGGCGGGGAACCTGACGAAGCCCCCGGCCGGCGGTCGAACCGGCCGTGGCTTCAAGGGCAAGCCGGCCGTCCGCTTAAACGTTGTCCGTCCGGGCAACCTCGGTCGACTGGCCGCTCTCTTCTAGCTCGCGCCGGCTACGCTGGCGCTCCACGAGTCGCGCCGCATAGATGGAAATCTCGTAGAGAAGGATCGTCGGGACTGCAAGGCCGATCTGGGACATCGGATCGGGCGGCGTCAGCACGGCGGCGACGATGAAGGAAAAGACGATCGCGAATTTCCGCTTCTGCGCCAGCCATTCCGAGGTGACGAGCCCGACGCGGGCGAGCAGCGTCGTGATCACCGGCAACTGGAAGACGAGGCCGAAGGAGAAGACGAGCGTCATGATGAGGCTCAGATATTCCGACACCTTCGGCATTAGCGAGATCGCCACCTGCCCGTCGGCCGGCGCCTGCTGCATCTTCAGGAAGAACCACATCACCATCGGGGTGAAGAAGAAATAGACGAGCGCCGCGCCCATCAGGAAGAGGATCGGCGAGGCGATCAGGAAGGGCAGGAAGGCGGCGCGCTCGTTCTTGTAGAGGCCGGGGGCGACGAACTTGTAGATCTGCGCCGCGATGATCGGGAAGGCGATCACCAGCGCGCCGAACATCGCCACCTTCACCTGCGTGAAGAAGAACTCCTGCGGCGCGGTGTAGATCAGCTCGGACTTGGAAATATCCAGCCCGGCCCAGAGGACCGCCCACTTATAGGGATAGACCAGATAGTTGAAGAGATGCTTCGCGAAGGCGAAGCAGGCGACGAACGCGACGAAGAAAGCCGCCAGCGACCAGATGAGCCGCGTGCGCAGTTCCATGAGGTGTTCGATAAGCGGCTGCGGCTTATCGTCGATATCACCGGTCATGCATTGTCCTTCTTCCTGGGCGCGGCACGCTTCTTCGGCGCGGCGGTTTCCTGCGGCGCGGGCGCGGCAGCGGCGACGGCCGTCTTTCGCGGCGCGCGCTTCGGCTTCTCGGCAACCTCGGCGACGGGCTTTGCAGCCGCCGGCTTGGCGGTCGCGGCGGCGCGCGGCTTGCGCACCGCCTTCGGCTTCGCCGGCGCTTCGGCAACGGGTGCCGGAGCGGCGGCAGGTGCCGGCTCGCTGGCGGCCGCGTTACCGAGGCTCATCGCCGGCTCGGACGAGGCGACGGCAGGCGTTGCCGCCGGGGCATCGGCCGTGGTCGCACGCTGCAGATCGGCCTTGATATCCTGGCCCATCTGCCTCAGCGGGTCCATCGCCTCGCGCAGGCTGTTCATCGGGTTGAGTTTCTGCGCGTCGGCGATCGTCTGGCGCACGTCGTCCAGATCGGCCTCACGCAGCGCTTCGTCGAACTGGGCGCGGAATTCGCCGGCGACCTTGCGCGCACGCGCCGTCATCTTGCCGAAGGCTCTGAGCATCGGCGGCAGATCCTTCGGACCAACGACCACGATCAGCACCACTGCTATGACAAGCAGCTCGGTCCAGCCAATGTCGAACATGAAAGGCTCCTGAGAAGACGCCGCACCGGAGAAGGCCGCAGCGTCCGAAGATCATTACTTCGTTTCGTCGGCCTTGTGCTCGACGGTGCGGCTCGCCTCGGCGCGATTTGCCTCGTCCTCGTCGCTCATGCCCTTCTTGAAGCTCTTGATGCCCTTTGCGACATCACCCATCAGCTCCGGGATCTTTCCGCGACCGAACAGCAACAGCACGATGACCAGAACGATCAGCCAGTGCACCATGCTAAAAGAACCCATTCTCATTCTCCCTTTTAGATTTCATTCCGATGTAAGACGTTTGGCGATCTTTTTCAAACACCAAAATATACGCCTGGCATGGCGTTTTGACGCTGCCGGCATTCTGCCGGCCGCGAACGGACCCATCGGAAATATCCCCTATACTCATCCTTGCAGGTGGCAAAACAAAGACGGCTCTAAGGTCTGTGGGGATTCACAAGATGAGCTTGATGTGATTCAAGGTTTGGATGGATCGTTTTGTTTTGACGGATGCCCAATGGGCGAAGATGGAACCGCATTGTCTTGGTAAGCCGACGGAC
>Ga0153956_1000995_pt1 | contig 27934 bp, 26 predicted proteins | sample TSFL040MetaG_FD_104704 | JGI IMG/M metagenome (GOLD analysis project Ga0153956, IMG submission 104704) | Attine ant fungus gardens microbial communities from Florida, USA - TSFL040 MetaG | ecosystem: Host-associated > Fungi > Mycelium > Unclassified | place: USA: Florida, Wekiwa Springs... | reverse complement strand
TAAACCAGCCGACGAGGCGGACCTGCGCCGCATGCTCGGCCTGCTTTCGGGGCGACGGCACCATTGCCTGTCGGCGGTGTGCGTGATCGACGCCTCAGGCCGCGTGCGCAGCCGCATCTCCGACACGATCGTCGCGTTCAAACCGCTGAGCGCCACCGAGATCGATGCGTACGTCGCGAGCGGCGAAGGCATGGGCAAGGCTGGCGGCTATGCGATCCAGGGCCGTGCCGAGGCCTGGGTGCGCTTCCTCCAGGGCAGCCATTCGGGCGTGGTCGGCCTGCCCTTGTTCGAGACGCAGGCGCTGCTGCGTGCTGCGGGACTCACCCTTGCCTGAATGGCTCTACGAGGCCGGGATCGGCGAGGCGCGCGCCGCGCTGGTCGATGGCGACCGCATGATCGAAGCACGGATCGAACTGGATGACGGCGCGCCGCGCGCCGGGGCGGTCCTGCCTGCCCGCCTGACCGATATCCGCGAGCGCAAGGTGACGCTGGAGAGCGGCAAGACGGCGCTGCTCGCATCGATACCGCCGGGCATGACGCAAGGCGCGGCTCTGAAGGTCGCGATCACCCGCGCGGCGATCCCCGAAACCGGGCGAGACAAGATCGCCAAGGCCATCGCTGCCGAGCCCGACGCCGAGCCGATGCCCGGCCCCGATCTCCGCGCGCGCATCGCGGCAAGCGGCATTCCGGTACGCGAACTCCGTGCACACGAACCCGATCTGCTCGAAGCCGCCGGATGGTCCGAAGCGCTTGAGGAAGCCACAACCGGCGATATCGCCTTCCCCGGCGGCATGCTGCGCCTCTCGCCCACCCCGGCGATGGCGCTGTTCGACGTCGACGGCTCCGGCCCGCTCGAGCCGCTCGCCGTCGCCGCCGCGCATGCCGTGGCACGGGCGATCGTACGGCTCGATATCGGCGGCTCGATCGGGATCGACTTCCCGACCATCGCCGGCAAGGCGGCGCGCCAGGCGGTGGCCGACGCGATCGATGCCGGCCTGCCGCAACCGTTCGAGCGCACCGCGCTCAACGGCTTCGGCTTCCTCCAGATCGTGCGCAGGCGCGAGCACGCCTCACTCCCCGAACTGCTGCGCGCCGATCCCGTTGCGGCTGAGGCACGTGCGCTGCTCCGCACGATCGAGCGCGCGCCGCCCGCCGGTCCGCGGCGTCACACCGTTTCGGCCGCCGTGCATGGGGTATTCGATCGTCATCCCGAATGGCTCGCCGAACTTGCCCGCCGCACCGGCGCCACCCATATATTCGACATAAGATGAGCAACGCCCGCCCCGAAAGCTGCCCGCTCTGCGGCAAGCCCGCTTCGCCCGCGCACAAGCCGTTCTGCGGCCAGGGCTGCCGCGACCGCGATCTGCTGCAATGGCTGGGCGAAGGCTATCGCATTCCCGGCCCGCCGGTCGATCCGGACGATCCGGCGATCAGGCTGGACAGCGCCGGAGACGCCGACTAAGAGGCCCCCTCTTTCGGCATTCGCCGGACGCCCGGGTAGCTCAGTTGGTAGAGCATGCGACTGAAAATCGCAGTGTCGGCGGTTCGATTCCGTCCCCGGGCACCATGATCCGCAGATAGCCTGAGGCTTGGTAACGGCGCTCGCGCGACGCGTCCACGAACCTGAACCAGGCGGACGTGGTGGATCGCTTCGGGATCGAATTCACGGTCGGCGAATATGGCCGTTACCAGAAGCGACTCTCCGACATCGCCGATCAGGCCGGCGTCGTTTTCGACCAGTCGCTACTCGACGCCGATCAGTTCACGGCAACGCCGCCGCAGGGCGAAAGCTGATCACCGCGCTCACAGACGACGGACGCTGTCTCCCGCTCAACCGCCATAGCCCGAGATCGAGAACGGCCGGTCGGCCGGGGCGGTCGCCCAGTTCTTGTTCGGCGTCGCCCGCATCGTGAAGTCGAGTTCCCCGCCCGCCATGATCTCGGCATGGCGGATGAAGCCGCGTGCGAGCGGCTTGCCGTTGAGCGTCACGCCGCCGACATAGCGGTTCGCGTCCGACAGGCCGCGGGCGACGATGGTGAAGCGCTTGCCGTTGGGAAGATTGAGCATCGCGCGATTCACGAACGGACGACCGATCACATATTCGCCGCTGCCCGGCGCGACGGGATAGAAGCCGAGCGCGGTGAACACGTACCAGGCCGACATCTGGCCGAGATCGTCGTTGCCCGCCAGCCCATCGGGCGTCGGCTTGTACTGGCTGTCGACGATCTGCTTCAGCCGCTCCTGCGTGCGCCACGGGCTGCCGGCATAGCTATAAAGATAGGCCACATGGTGGCTCGGCTCGTTGCCGTGGATATACTGGCCGATCAGCCCGGCGATATCCTCGGCATGGCTGTAATCGAGCTTCGAATTGTCGTAGTCGAACATCGCGTCGAGCTTCTCGACGGTCGCCGCGTCGCCGCCGAGCAGCTTGATCAGGCCGCCCTCGTCCTGCGGGGCGAACCAGGAATATTGCCAGGCATTGCCTTCGGTATAGTCCGATCCGTAGTTGATCGCGGTGGGGTCGAACGGGGTACGAAAGCTGCCGTCGGTCTTGCGCGCGCGCAGGAAACCGGTCTTCACGTCGAAGCTGTTGCGCCAGTTTCCCGCGCGCTTCTCGAATGTCGCGGCGATGTCCGCGCGGCCCATCTTCCGCGCCATCTGCGCGATGGTCCAGTCGTCGAACGCGTATTCGACCGTCTTGGACGCCGCCTCGGGCTCCTTGTCGATCGGCACGTAGCCAAGCTTCATGTACCAATCGAGCCCGCCATAGGGGCCGTAGGTCGCGCTCGCGACCATCGCGGCGAGCGCCTTCTTCGCGTCGAACCCGCCGACCCCCTTCAGATAGGCATCGGCAATGACCGGCACGGCGTGATAGCCGATCATGCACCACGTCTCCTGCCCCTGGAACTGCCAGACGGGGAGGATGCCGAACGGCGATTCCTGCTGGCTCGCGACCAGCGAATTGACCACGTCGCTGGTGGTGCGCCCGGGCTGGATGATCGTCAGCAACGGATGCTCGGCGCGGAACGTATCCCACAGCGAGAAGGTCGAGCGGAAGGTGAAATCCTTGGCGACGTGCACCGCGTTATCCGGCCCGCGATAGCGCCCGTCGGCATCGCTCGCGACGCTGGGCGCGAGGAGCGTGTGATAGAGCGAGGCGTAGAAGGATTTGCGGATTTCGGGCGGGGCATCGACCGAAACCGCGCCGAGCGCCTTGTCCCACGCGGCCACGGTCTTCGCGCGGATCGCGTCGAAATCCCCCGGCTCGGCGGCGAGGTTGGCGAGCGCGCCCGCCTCGTCGACGCTGGAGATCGCGACCTTCACCTCGAGCGGCCTGGCGAGCCTGCCGAAGTCCAGCCGCCCGACCAGCGCGCGGCCTTCGAGATAGGCGACGCCGTCATCGCCGCGCCCCGGGCCCTGAAAGCCTTTGTAGAGCACATTCTGCTCGCGGTTCTGGAAAGCGTGCCCGGCGAGCGGCGCCGAGAAACGCATCGCGAAGTAGAGCTTGCGCGCCGGCGCCCAGCCGCGCGTCTCGCGGCTGCCGGTGATCGTGCCGTCGGGGTGGAACCGCACCGACGACCACAGCACCTTGCCGGGATAATTGTACAGGCTGGTGCGCAGGTCGAGCACCAGATGCGCGTCCTTGCCCGCCGGGAAGGTGTAGCGATGCACGCCGACGCGCGTGCCCGCGGTCAGCTCGGCGCGGACATCGGGATCGCTGAGCGTGACGGCATAGTAACCGGGGCTCGCCACCTCGGTGGCGTGATCGAAGCGTGAGCGATAGCCGCTTCCCGGCTGCTTCGCGTCGCCCGGCTCGAGCTTCACGTCGTCGCCCACCGCCGGCATGACGAGGACATCGCCGAGATCGCTATGCCCCGCGCCGGAGAAATGCGTGTGGCTGAAGCCCTGGATCGTCGGGTCCTCGTAGCGATAACCCGCGGCATGGCTATAGCAATCGCGGATCTGGCAGGTCGTGTCGGTGTCGGGCGAGAGCTGCACCATGCCGAACGGCGCCACCGCGCCGGGATAGGTGTGCCCCTCCCCGCCCGTGCCGATCATCGGATCGACCGCGGCGGACGGGCTCGAAGGCGGCGGCGCGGCCGGCGCGATCGAGGCGGTGAGGAGGGCAGTGGCGGCGAGGAGAAAGGTGCGGGTCATGCGTGCTTTAGAGCAAGGTCGGATGGCCCCGTCGAGAGATCAGAGCATTCTATCCTACGCTTCCCCGGCGAAAGCCGGAGCCCAGAAGAGAGCGGGTAGAGAAGGGTGAACGCAGCGCGTCCTCATTCGGCGTGCAGTTGGGCCCCGGCCTTCGCCGGGGCAGGGTATAAAGTGCGTTAGTCTTCACCGCCCCACCGCCAATGCCAGCCGCCCGGCGCGTGCTTCGCGCAGATGTGGCTGAAGGCCAGGGTGAGGACTATGACGATCGCAAAGAAGATCGACCGGTGCGCGGGCAGGAGCGCGAAGGCGGCAACCGCGAGCGCCACGATGAACGCGCCCAGCAACGCCCAGCCCTGCCAGGCCATCGGCAGGCCGGCGCCAAAGCCGAACCTCTTGGGCGCGAACCACTCGCCGCTCACAGCCATACCCTCGCCAGCCCGGCGCCGATCGCTAGCAGCGCCACCAGCACCAGGACCGCTATGCGTCCGCGCCGGGTCGTGAAATCGATCATTCCTCGTCTCCCTTGTCCTTCGGCGGCCTGCCGCGCTTCGGGCGCACCGGTTCCGCCAGCTTCACGCCGCGCTTGCCCAGGGCCTCGCGCAGCAGGCGTTCGACCTGGGCGTTGACGCTCCGCAAGTCGGCCGACGCCGTGCGCTCGATCGCCGCGAAGAGCGCGGGATCGAGGCGCAGCGGAAAGGCCTTCTTGGGGGGCGCCGCCACCGTCGCGGCCTTACTGGTAGAGCGTGCCGGTATTGACGACCGGCTGCGCGTCGCGATCGCCGCACAGCACCACCATCAGGTTCGAGACCATCGTCGCGCGGCGCTCGTCGTCGAGCTCGACGACGTTCTTCGCCGAGAGCTGGTCGAGCGCCATCTCGACCATGCCGACCGCGCCCTCCACGAGCGTCTGCCGCGCCGCGACCACTGCCTGCGCCTGCTGGCGGCGCAGCATCGTTCCGGCGATCTCCTGTGCATAAGCCAGATGCGTGAAGCCGCATTCGTCGACCGTGATCCCGGCGACCGCGAGCCGCGCGATCAGCTCGGTACGCAATTCCTTGCCGACCTGATCGTGATTGCCGCGCAAGGTCACTTCCTGATGCTCGAAATCGTCATAAGGGTAGCGCGAGCCGATCGTGCGCACCGCCGCCTCGATCTGCACCATCACGAACGCCTTGTAATCGTCGACGTCGAACAGCGCCTGCGCGGTGTCGGTCACGCGCCACACCACCTGCGCCGCGATCTCGATCGGGTTGCCGCGCAGATCGTTTACCTTGATCTTGTCGGAGATGATGTTGTTGGCGCGCACCGACAGCTTCTTGTGGCCGAGCCACGGCAGCAGCCAGCGCAGCCCCGTCGCGCGATCGGTGCCCTTGTAGCTGCCGAACAGGGTGATCGCGACCGCCTGGTTGGGCTGGATCATGTAGAAGCCGCACAGCACGAACAGAAATATGATCACGGCGGCGACCAGAACGCTGCCGCCGAGCGCGGGGTTGCCGTTGATCTGCGAGCCGCCCCACGCTCCCACGGCGATCGCCGCGAGCAGGACGAGCAGCATCAGATACCCGCTCGAAGTCGAAGCCCTGCGCTCGACCGAATGATTGAGCGCCGCGTGCACAATAGGATCCGTCATGGATGCCTCCCGTTAATATGATATCATATTTATATCGGGATTCCAGGCAACGCAAGTGGAATCGGTGTGACTAGCTTTTGGCCTTGGCGCGTGCCTTGCGGATGCGAACGCGAGCTCGCCACGCGGAGTTCCGCCACCGTAGACTACGGCCCGATATCAGCCTTGACGACAATCGTGCTGAACAAGCGCGAATTGCAAAGTTGGATTTCAAATGTTCTTTTTATGTTCCATCGGCGAATCGGCAACCCCTTGCACAGCGTAACCGAACGCAACGCGACCAATCGACGGAGCAATCATATGTGTCCAACTGATATCATCCAGCCACATGCCGGCCTGGATATACCCGCGCTACCGATCTGGCAGGGCTCTTCGGGGCGTCTCAAGAGGACCGGTGACGGCGTCTGGGCGATCACCTCGGACGATGAGCGGCGAGACTATGTAATGGACGGTGTGTTCGCCGGCATCCTCCTCGAACCCGCAGCCACGATCAAAGGCCTACCGGTCCAGATGCCGTCCACAACCGGTTCGGAGCCACAATCGCTGACCCTGTCGAACATGACGATGACCGTTTCCTATGCGACACAGCATAGCGAGCCAGATCATCTGGGTGGAACTGGCGACGGGATCCTCGTTACCAACACCGCCGCAGGCCAGTCGGCCCATTTCACGCAGGCCACACATGCGGTCGTGAGCGGCGATATTTGGCGCATGGCCGTATTATTCTATCTAAAGCCGGCATTAGGCGCGCAGACCTTTTCGCTCCGGGCGAATGCGACTTCCGGTACGGTGAACACGGGGCGCATTGACGCCATGTGTGATTCCACCGGTACTCTGACGAGTATTTCCAAGCCGGGCGTCGCAGCGGGCGACGTATATCAATTCGATACGCTGCCGACAGGTGAAAAGGTCTACTATGCTTGGGCGGACTTGGCCATTACAGCCTCTGCAACGCTCTGCATTCAACCGACCTTTTCGACGGCGAGTATGGCCGTGGTACTCTTGGGTGTACAGTCGGAACTCAATCCGACCGAGGCGGTCCCGTCGCTTCCCGTCTATGAAGACAAGACGTTTCTCGCCGACAGCTTCCTTCTTTCCAACACCATCGCGATCGAGGCCGAATTTGTGGCGCTCGCCTGCGGCCGCACCCGTGTCGAAGCCGGGAATCCAGTCTCCGCGCCGACCAGCGCCGCCACACCGTTCCCCCCGGTCGAAACGCGGGTCATCCTGCGGCCGGCGGTCGAGCCGACAAACCTCGACTATATCCTGCCCAGCCCCAAACAGGATCTGGCCTTCGTACCCCGAAGCCTGACCACGCATATCGTGACGATCGGCGACGCCTTCCTCGATGTCGATCTCGTCATCCCATCGAGCTTCACCGGCACTTATACGATCCAGTCGGCGTTCAGCGCCCCCGAGCGCATGGGAATGATCCGCAGCGTCACGGCCAATCAGAACAACGCCGCGCTCGTATTGGGCGTCCACCTCTGGAAACGGACCAACATATCCTCCGTATTCGATTTTATCCTCCAACCCAAAGCCAACACGACCATCCAGCCGGGCGTGGCAATCTATGGCTGTGCCAAGACGCATACGCGCGACCACGGTACGGCGATCGCCGATGATGCCGCGTTCGGACGCCAGAATTGCGAATATTATGGTCGAATCGGATCGAGCATCACCAGCGACTACAGCTTCTCGGCAGACGGGATGGAAGTCGGCTATGTATATAGCGCTTTCGGGGGCTTCTCGGCAGCCGGGCATGTCGGCACCGTGAGCATCAGCAATTCGTTCATTCACGACGCAAACTCCGATCTCACCATCCTTTCGGTCGGCGAGCAAAGCTGGAGCTGCACCGGGAACATTTACTACAACGACACCTACCGGCCGCTCGACTTCGTTCAAGCCGAGGACGAAATCGAGGTCGATATCGGCGCGGGCCGCGTGCCTCTTTCCGCTTCGTCGTTTTCCGCCGCGACCCTGCCGGTCGCGCGAAAGTTCGCGAAATACGGCACACGATCTCTTGCGGGCGGCGCGATCGCAAAGCAGCCAGACGCGAATGCCTGGCTGTATGTGACCGACTGGAGCGCACGGTCGGGCGTGACCGACAAGACCGGCTTCCAATATTACGCGACGCGACCTCAACGCATCGATGGCGTCGTGGAATACGAATCGCCGGTGGTCGATTTCGAGGTCTACGTGTCGGACAATGGCGCGGCGGCCAGTCCGAGCAATCCGCACATCTACATCACCACGCAGCTCGGAAAATGGACCAACGCATCGACTTATGCGGCCTCCACCACCCCTGCAGCCTCTGCAGCCGGCATCCATGGCGATGTCTTTCAGATGGCCACGAGCAACATGACGCTGGACTCGCTCGTCTACGAGGACAATCTGGTGCTGAGCAAAAGCCAGGGACTTTTTCTGTCCAGTGCAGGCGAGGGCGTAGCCGGCGCGTCGGTATTCAAGTCACTCAGCGCGCAGCGCAACCTCTTCCTCGTCGCTTACGACAATGCGCTGACGGTTCACGGTCCCAACGATCCGGGCGGATCACCGAAGGTGGTGTCGAACAATTTCATCTGCGGTGTCCAAGAAACACTCCGCTTCGCCTCGGGCCAAACTCCGCAGCCAAAACTGCTTGCGAGCGGCGCGACAGCGCAATTGAGCGGTTCCGGAAACGTGGTCGCAGTGCCGACCGGCGGCGTGGCAACATCGGTTGTCGACAGCGCCTCCGCGCCTTCGGTCGATTCGGTCGGAGCTTATGCCTATACCGATTTCACCACACTCGTCGCGGCACCCGGCACCGTGACGACCGATCACATATTCGATGCCTCCTGCCTGGATCCCGTTTCGCACAAGCCGCTGGTCGACCTCGACAAGCTGACCTTCACACCCATGGCCTCCGCCCTTCTCGGGTTCGATACACAAGCGAGCGTGGATGCGAAACGTGCCGGGGTGTATGGACGGAATTCCGCCCTGCGCGCGATGGTGGTCGCCATGTCGCAACCGCCCGAGCACCGACTGTCGTGCGCTGCCTCCGCTTCGGTGGGCTCGGTCCTCCTATCGGGTCTGGAGGGAAGAATCTTCGATCGCAAATATGGCGGCAATGGGCGCGAGTTGTTCACGCTCGATGGCGGCGTACTCAAGGTCAGCAAGTCGCTGACGGGTATGAATGCGCTCCTCCTTCTCATCACCGATGCAGGTGAGAAGATTCTGGTCGATATCCAGTAATCGCGCGCATCCTGTTCGCGGGGGCGGGTCATGCGGTGGTCCGCCCTTTTACCACCGTCAGTCCGTTGCGTCCTCGACGCCTGCCCAGCCCGGCAGATAGGCCGCGCAGCGATCGTTGGCGAGGCGCAGCGCCTTCTCCACCGCGCTCTCGAACTTGTCGGCGACGAGATGGTGCGAAACCCGGCGGCGCAGGAAATCGGCCCACAGGAACTCCGAATAGGGCGTGTCGTCCTTGGCATAGCCACCGGCGCGGCGCAGTTCGCCGGCGAGTGAGCGATAGGGGTCGTCGGTCAGGCCCTTCACGTGGCGCGGGATCTTCGCCAGCTCGCGGCGATGGCCTTCCGCGTCGAACGGATGCAGCCAGTTGCGGTTGTCCATGAAGGTGCGGAACAGGCGGCCCTTCAGGTCGCTCAGATCCGCGATCACGCGCACCAGCACTTTTTCGACGCCCTCTTCGTGCAGCGCGCGGGCGAGATGATGGTTGTCGATCATCCAGTGGCTGCCGCCGGGGCCGATCACCACCGGGATCATATGGCGGCCGAGATAGTCTCCGCCATCCTTCTCGACCCGCGCGCGCCATTGCCGGCGCTTGCGCTCGACCTCGCGGAATCCGACCGTCATCTGCGTCGGGCGCAGGTCGTCGATCTTTACGGGGCGGAGCAGGGGTTCGAGATCGAGCATCAGGGCTTCTCCGATAGCAGGGCGACGGCGTCGTCCACGCTGTAGCTGCACGCTTGCGCGAGATCGCCCGCACCGGCAGCAGCGAGCAATTCGCGGATCGGATCGCGCACCCGCGCGAGCGCGAGCGTGAGGCCGTGCTTTTTCACGCCCTGCGAAAACTCGATCAGCGCATCGAGCGCGGTGCTGTCGAGGTCGAAGCTCTCCTCGATGCTCAGCACCACCGCATGCAGATCGGTCCGGCCGGGCAATTGCTCGGCGACGCGCGCGAGCACGCGCTCGGCATTGGCGAAGATCAGCGGCTCGGCGGCGCGCCAGACGGCGATACCAGGCACGCGCTCGGCATCCTTTCCATGGCGCGAGAGCTCGACGAAATCGTGCCCGCCGTGGAAGCGGCCGAGCTCCACGATCTGCGGCGCCGCGAGTCGGCGGATCAGCGCGAGCAGCGACAGCGCGATCGCCAGCAGCATGCCGTTGAGCACGCCCAGCACCAGCACGCCGAGCGTGGCGCCGAGCGCGACATATTGGTCGCGATCAAGCTTCCAGAGTCGCATGAGCGGCGCGGGATCGAGCGCGTGGAGCAACGCCACGATCACCACGGCGGCAAGCACCGGTTCGGGCAGCAAGGCGATATAGGGCGTCGTGACCGCGACCAGCACGGCAAGGCCGATCGCGCCGATCACCGCGGCCCAGCGGCTCGTCGCCCCGGCCGCCTCGTTGGCCGATCCGGCCGAAAAGCCCGCGCCGACCGGCATGCCCTGCACCAGAGCGCTGGCGATGTTGGCGGCGCCCAGCGCGCCGATCTCGCGATCGGAGGAGACCATGTCCCCGTTCCTGAGCGCCAGCGTGCGGATCGTCCCCCAGCTCTCGGCGAACAGGATCAGTGCGAGCGGTACGACCATCTGCGCGAGCAGCGAGAGCGTCTGTGGATTGAGGCTGGGGAGCTGCGGCATGGCAGGCCGGACGTGCATCGTGCCGACGACGGCGACGCCGTGCCCCGCCAGATCGAACGCGGCGGAGGCCGCGATGCCGAGCACGAGCACGATGAACGCTCCGGGCAATCCCGGAAGGCGGCGGAAAGCGAGCAACGCCGCGAACGCGACGATGCCCGTAGCTACGCTGGCGGGATGCCAGAGCGGCGCGGCGGCGAGTAGTCCCCAGGCGAGCCGGAAGATGTCCGGCGCCGGGACGGAGACGCCCGCCACGGCAGGTAGCTGCCGCAGGATGATCGTGATCGCCAGCCCGAAGGCGAAGCCGCGCAACACCGGCCGCGCGATGAAGCCGGTCAGCCCGCCGAGCTTCAGCCCTGCCGCGGCGAGGAACAACACCCCCGCCATCGCCACCGCGACGGTCGCGAGGATACCGCGCGCCGCCTCGCCACCCGGCACGGCCGCCAAAGCTGCGGCGAGTATCGCCGCCGATGACGAGGTGGGCGAGACGATCGCGAAGCGGCTGCGCCCGACCGCGGCATAAGCGAGCGACCCGGCGATCGCCGCCAGCACCGCGCGCGCCGGCGCGAGCCCGGCGATCCCGGCATACGCGACCGCCTCGGGCAGCATCAGCCCGGCGACCGACAGCCCGGCAACCAGATCACGGCGGATCATCCAGCCAGCTTAGCGCGGGTTTTCGCCAAGCCAAGACATCAAGCCCCTCTCCTTCAGGGGAGGGGTTGGGGTGGGGCAGTCACGAGCGCAGGTCTCTGCGAGGCGTCCCCCACCCCTTACCCCTCCCCTGAAGGGGAGGGGCTTAGTTAGGAGGAGCCTCGCTGTTAGGACACGAAAAAGGGCGGGCCGCCGCCGCCCGCCCTCTTCATTCGCTACGCCGGTCTCAGTTGAGGACGATCGTCACCGCGCGGCGGTTCTGCGCCCAGCTCGCTTCGTCCGAGCCGAGCGCGATCGGGCGCTCCTTGCCGTAGCTGATGGTCGAAATCCGGCTGGGATCGACGCCGCGCGCGGCGAGATAGTTCTTGGTCGAATTGGCGCGGCGGTCACCGAGCGCGAGGTTGTACTCGCGCGTGCCGCGCTCGTCGCAATGCCCTTCGATCGTGATGTGCACGTTCGGATAATGCGTCAGCCACTGCGCCTGGCTGTCGAGGATAGACCGCGCGGTGGCGTCGATATCGTATTGATCGAGCGCGAAGTGGATCGTGTCGCTCTGCACCGAACGCTCGAAATCGGCGCGGCTGCCGGGCACGATGCCGTCGCGCGGGCCATTGTTGCTGTAACCCTGATCGGGCGCGGGGCCGGCGGCCGGCGGCAGCACGGGGGGGCGCTTAGGGGCGCAGCCCGCGACCGCGACGAGCGCGGTGGCGATCAGCAGCTTCGTGGTGAGTTTTGCCATGGTCGATGTCTCCCTCGAAAAGGCTTTCGTTACGGAACCGTCGTGACCGGGAGAGTTCCTCGTCCCGTCACGCTGAGTCAACGCTCTAAGGGCGAATCGGTCCCCAGGAGGGATCGGAACCGTCGAGCGGGGTCGGAATGCGGCGCTCATTCACGCCGGTGAGATCGACCGACCACAGATCGGCCGCGCCGCCGCCGCCCTGTCCGGTGCGGAAGAACATCAGCACGCGGCCGTTCGGCGCCCAGGTCGGCTGCTCGTCCTGCCAGCCGTCGGTCAGCATCTTCTCGCCGCCGCCATTGGGGCTCATCACGCCGACATGGAAGCCGCCGCCGATCTTGGTGAAGGCGATCAGGTCGCCGCGCGGGCTCCACGCGGGCGTCGCATAGCGGCCATTGCCGAAGCTTATGCGCTGCTGGTTCGATCCGTCGGCGTTCATCACATAGAGCTGCTGCGCGCCAGAGCGATCGCTTTCGAACACGATCCGGCTGCCGTCGGGCGAGTAGCTGCCGCCGGTATCGATGCCGGGCGAGTTGGTCAGCCGCTGCGGCCGACCGCCGCCCGCAGGCACGCGATAGATGTTGGTGTGACCGGCCTCGGCCATCGAGAACAGGATCCAGCGTCCGTCCGGCGAGAAGCGCGGCGCGAGCGTCAACCCGGCATTGGGCACCAGCAGGCGCTGCCGCCCTGTCCCGATATCGTACACATAGAGCGACGGACGATCGCCCAGATAGCTCATGTACACGATCGACTTCTGGTCCGGCGACAGATGCGGCGTCAGCACGATCGTCTGGCCGTTGGTCAGGAAGCGGCCATTGAAGCCGTCCTGGTCCATGATCGCCAGCCGCTTGATGCGGTGGCCCTTGGGCCCGGTCTCCGAGACGTAGACCACGCGGCTGTCGAAATAGGGGCCTTCGCCGGTCAGGCGGGTATAGACCATGTCGGCGCATTTGTGCGCCGCGCGGCGCCAGTCGGACGGCGGCACGACGAAGCCCTGCCGGGTCAGCTCGACCTTCGAGAACACGTCATAGAGATAGCAGCCGACCGTCAGCGTGCCGTCGCCATTGGCCTTGATGAAGCCCTGCACCAAGGCCTGCGCGCCGGTGCCGCCCCAGTAATCGAACGCCGGGGCCGTGACTTCGGGGAAGGAAACCGGGCGGAGCATATTCGGACCCAGGGGGCGGAACAGGCCGGAATTCTTCAAATCGTTGGTGATGATGCCCGACAGTTCGCGGCCGACCTGGTCGCTCATGCCTGCCGGCGTCGAAACGACGGCGGGCGTCGGCATGGCGGGGATTGCGATCGGCATCGGCGCGGAGATGCCGCCGGTGACATCCACCTCGAGCGGCGGCGGCGTCTGGCCGGGCGCGAGCGCCTGCGGCGCGGCCGAGGAGGTTGGCGTCTGGACCGACGGCGCGGTCTGCGCGGAGGCGGCGGCGGTACCGAATGCGAAAAGCGCGAGGGCCATCCGCAAGCGACGGATCGGGTGGTGGCTCATGGTTACTCCCTAACGCAATTGCCAATTGTAGTTCAGGTTGCTCCAGCCGCCATTGGCCGTAGCATAATATTCCTCTGGCAGCTTCAAGGGTGAACAGCCCTTGAACGCGGCGACACCGAGATCGCGCACGCGCTGGACGTAGCGGCCGTTATCGTCGTTCACGCCGGAGGTCCTGACAACTGTCGGCGTGGACGCCAGCGTGCCGTCGCGGTTGAGCCGCAAGTTGAGCACGATCAGGATTTCGTTCGCGCCCGGGCCGGGATTGATCTGGCGGTCGGCGCAGGGCTGGATCTGGCGCTTGATCGCCGCGACGATCCCCGCGAGCGCCTGCGCGCTGATCTTCGCCGCCTGCGGCGCGTCCGAATTGGTCTTGGTCACGCCCTGCGCCAGCGATTTGCGGAAATCGTCGCCGAGCACCGAGGCGCGCTGCTTCTTGCCCCTGGCGTCCGCCGTCTTCCCTTCGGCATGGATGCCGGCCATCACATCGCTCAGCGAGGCGGCATCGGGCTTGGGCCGCGCAGGCGCCTTTTCGGGCGTCGGCTTGGCTTCCTTCTTCGGCTGTGGCGGCGCCGGTTTCGGCGAAGGCTTGGGAGGCGGCGTGGTCTCCGGCTGCTTGACCGGCGGCGCGGGCTCGGGCGCCTTTTCCTTCGCGACCGGCGGCGGCGGGGCCTCCTCGGGCGGACCGGTATCTGGCGCGGTTGCGGCGCTCGGCGCGACCTTCGATTGCTGCGCCTGCGATTGCAGGCCGATATCGTCGACCATGGAGACGTCGATCGCTGGGGGGAGAGGAGGCGGTGGCGGGCTGCGCATCAGCCAGCCGAGCGACAGCGCACCGAACAGCAGGACATGCCCCGCCGCGGCGACTCCCAGCCCGACCTTTTCGGTGCGCTCCATGTTTCCGACTGTCCGCGCCTATTTGCCGTTATCGTCGCTCACCGTGACGAGCGCGACGCGGTTGAGCCCGGCATGGTTGAGCTCGCCCATCACGCGCATCACGCGGCCATAGTCGAGGCTGCGATCGGCGCGCAGGAAGACCTGCGGGGGCTTGTCCGGCGTGCCCTTCTTCGCGACATCGGCCAGCACGTCGGGCAGGATCGCATCGCCGACCGGATCGTCATCGACGAACAATGCGCCGGACTTGTCGATGCTGATCGTGACCGGCTTCTGGTCCTGGTCGAGCCCCTTGGCGCGGCTGTCGGGCAGGTTCACCGCGACGCCGGCCGTAAGGAGCGGCGCCGTCACCATGAAGATGATCAGCAGCACCAGCATCACGTCGACCAACGGCGTGACGTTGATGTCCGCCATCGGCGCGCGCCGCCCGCGCCCGCGCTGCGAGGGAAGATTGACCGACACGGCCTATTTCTGCCCCTCGAGCTGACGGCTCAGGGTGGCGTGGAAGCCGTCGGCGAAGCGGTTGAGCCGCGCCTCGATCCGGTTGATGCCGTGGCTGAAGCGATTGTAGGCGATCAGCGCGGGGATTGCGGCGAACAGGCCGATCGCGGTCGCGAACAAGGCTTCGGCGATGCCCGGGCCGACCGTCACCAGCGAGGTGTTCTGCTGCGCGGCGATCTCGGTGAAGCTGTGCATGATGCCCCAGACGGTGCCGAACAACCCGACGAACGGTGCGGAAGAAGCGACCGTCGCCAGGATGTTGAGCCGGTCCGATAGCTGATCGATCTCGCTCGCCACGGACGCGCCCATCGCCGTCGCGAGCCGTTCGCGCGTGCCGCCGCGATCGACGGTCCCGCTGGCGGTCGAGCGGCGCCACTCGGCGACGCCGGCGGAGAAGACGCGCGCGATCGGCAGGTCGGTCTCGCGCTCGATGCGGTGGAAGGCGTCGATATCCTCGGCCTTCCAGAAATCGCGCTCGAACCGCTCCTGGCGCTTGCGCGTCCGCCCGATGCGCCGCGCGAAGCTCCAGATGATCGCCCAGGTCCACACGCTGGCGATCAGCAGCCCGATCATGACGATCTTCACCACGATGTCCGCCTGCAGGAACAAGGCGATCGGCGAGAGTGTCGCTGCATCCGTCTTGAAGAAGAAATCCATCAGCCTTGTATATCCCCAGCTTGTGTATCCCCAGCTTGATCTTCCGCCCAGACGAGCAAGGTGAACGCATCGATCCATGCGCGCGGTTGCCGGCGCGGCCGCCCCGAGGGCGCGACCAACGCCGCCGTGACCTCCGCTTCGGTCACTAAATCCGATCCCCGCATGACTCTCTGATGAATATCGACCGACGCCGCGCGGACCCGTGTCAATCTGGTGACCACCACCAGCACATCGTCGAGCCGCGCCGGGCGAACATAGCGGATCGCCAGACTGGAGACGGCATAGGCGCCCTCGCCAGCTTCATGCGCGGCGCGCTGGTCGATGCCCGCCAGTCGCAGCATGTCGGACCGCGCGCGCTCCATGTAGCGCAAATAATTGGCATGATAGACCACGCCCGACAGATCGGTGTCCTCGAAATAGACGCGCACGGGGAAACGGTGCTCGCGGCCGTCGAAGCGCCCCTCGACGGCGGTGTCGGAGTGCGACGGCGCCATGACGGCGGCTGTTAGCGAACCGGACGGCGAACGGAAACCCCTTGACGAAGGTAACCCAAAGGTTACATGTAACCCATAAGTTACTTCAAGGAGCAAATCATGACCGACCAGATCGACATCGCCGACCGCATCGCGTGGCGACGCGCGCGGGCCGCGACCGCGCTCGCCATGGTGTTCGTAGCGACCCAATGGAGCAGCTTCCATGACGACCTGCCGCTCAACCGGCCGCAGACGATCCATGTCTTCGCGTGGATCGTCTGGGCGGTAGCGTTGCTGATGTTCCTCGTCTGGAGCGGCGGGCTGGCGCGCGGCGCAAGCGTGCGCGCGCAACTCAATGACGAGACCACGCGCGACTATCGCCGCCGCGCGATGGCATTGGGGTTCTGGGGCGCGATCGGCGCGGCGTTCGTGGTCTATGGCCTGAGCTTCTTCGAGCCGGTCACGACGCGCGAGGGCATGCGGCTAGTGATCACCGCCGGCGTGGTGCTTGCCCTGTTGCGCTTCGGCACGCTGGAAAGGAAGGCGCTGAAAGATGGCTGAGCGGCTGGTCAACACGCTGAAGGACGAGCGCGCGCGGCTGGAACTGACGCAGGCCGATCTCGCCGCGCGCGTCGGCGTCAGCCGCAAGACGATCAACACGGTGGAGAACGGCGTGTTCGTGCCCTCGACGATCCTCGCGCTGAAGCTCGCGCGCGCGCTGGATCGCAAGGTGGAGGACATCTTCCGGGTGGACGAAGGATGATCCGGCTCTAAGTTCGCCGCCATGACCGAACCGGCACTCAGGATTCGCGGGCTTTCCAAGAGCTTCGGAAAGCCCGTCATCGTCAATCTCGATCTGGAGGTCGCGGCGGGGCAGCTCTACGCGCTGCTCGGCCCGAACGGCGCGGGCAAGACGACCACGCTGAAGATGGCGACCGGGCTGGTGAAGCCCGATGCCGGCACGGTGCACATCTTCGGGATCGACGCGCAGCGCCGGCCGATCGAGGCCAAGGCGATCACCGCGTGGCTGCCCGACGAGCCGATGCTCTACGACAAACTGACGCCGAGCGAATATCTCGCCTTCGTCGCCGGGTTGTGGCGGATGGACCCGCGCGTCGCGGCCGCGGAAGCCGAGCGGCTGCTCCACTGGCTCGAATTGTGGGACGAGCGCGACACGCGCTGCGAGGGCTTCTCGCGCGGCATGATGCAGAAGGTCGCGCTTGCCGGCGCGCTGATCCACGATCCGCAACTGCTGATCCTCGACGAGCCGCTGACCGGGCTCGACGCCGGAATGGCGCGCGCGGTGAAGGATGCGCTGCGCGCGCAGGTCGATCGCGGCAAGACGGTGATCGTCACCACCCACATCCTCGAGGTCGCCGAGCGCATGGCCGACCGGATCGGGATCATCGCCGGCGGCAAGCTGCTCGCCGGGGGCACGCTGGAGGAGTTGCGGGCGCGTGCCGGCACCGAAGGCCTGACGCTGGAAGACACCTTCATCCGCCTGACGAGCGGCCAATGAGCGGCATCGCCGCGCCCGGCGGCTTCCTGTGGCTGGTGAAGCATGAATTGCGCCTCGCGTGGCGCAACCGGCCGCGCAAGGGCGCCGCGCGCTGGCTCGGCTACGGGTTCGCGATCGTTTACGTTGGCTTCGGCTGTTTCCTCGCCTGGATGCTGCGCGACGAACCGATCCCGGTGACGCCCACGATGATGACCGGCGTGCTCGCCGGATGCATCGCCGCGACGAGCTTCATGGTCGCGCAGGCGATGATCGGCAGCCAGCGCACGCTCTACGAATCGGGCGATCTCGCGTTGCTGTTCACCGCGCCGATCGAGCCGCGCGTGGTGATGCAGGCCAAGCTGCTCGGCATCGCCGCCACGATCGCGCTGACGTACGGCCTGCTCCTGCTGCCCGTGGTGCTGCCGGTGGCGGTGCTGGGCCATCCGCGGCTGTTCGGCGCGGCGCTTCTGCTCGCCGCGCTCGCGCTCACCGCCGCTTCGATCGGCATCATCGTCACGCTGGCGCTCGCCACCTTCATCGGCGCACGCGCGGCACGGACGGTCGGGCAGATCCTGGCCGCCCTGTGCGGCGGCGCGGTGTTCCTGATCTCGCAATTGCTCAATCATCCGGGCACCGGGCGTTCCGGAATCGCCTCACTGTTCGAGCGGCTGCGCGCGGACGGCTTCGGCAGCAGCGGTGTATCCGCCCTGCCCGGCCGCGCCGCGTTCGGCGATCCGCTGGCGATCGTCATCCTGCTCGGCCTCGGCGTGCTGCTGTTCGCCGGCACGGGTGCGTTGCTGCAGCGGATGTTCCTCAGCGGTTATCAGGACGGTGCCGGACGAGTCTCGCGCCGCCGGCCGAGCGGGCGCGCGATGGCCCGCCTGTTTCACGCCGGCTTGTTCAGGGCGGTCTTCGCCAAGGAATGGCGCCTGCTCGCGCGCGATCCCGCGCTCGCGTTCCAGATCGTGCTGCGGCTGATCTATCTCGCGCCGATCGTGCTGGTCGCGGTGCGCAACGGCGGCAAGCTGCCGATCCTTCCCGGCATGGCGTTCGCCAGCGTGCTGATCGCGAGCCAGCTGGTCGGCAGCTTCGCCTGGCTCGCTGTCTCCGCCGAGGATGCGCCGGACCTGATCGCGGTCGCGCCGGTGCGGAAGAGCGAGATCGGCTTCGCCAAATTGCTCGCGGCGTTCGCGATGGCGGCGCCGTTCGCGATCGTCCTGCCGATCGTGATCGCGACGCGGGCGCCGCTGGGCGCGCTGGCCACGCTCGTCTGCACCGCGATCGGCGGTGGCCTGGCGGGGCTGGTGGAGCTCAAGCTGGGCAAGCCCGCGTCGCGCAAGACCTTCGCGCGGCGGCGCTCCGGATCGGTGATTGCGGGAATCATCGTGATCGTCATTTCGCTTGTGTTCGGTTTCTTCGCCGCGGCGGGGGTCTTTTTCCTCGATTGAGAGCGATCAAGGCGCGACTGTTCGCAAAAAATAATCGCGCGATATAACCCCGGCTGAACAGGCGGATGCCGTAGGGTCATCCCGCCCGCTACGATGCTGTTCCCGCACGCGAAAAGCGCGGTATTTTCGCGCCGAATCGCCGCTCCGTGAAATTTTCAATTGACATCAATGTTCAACTTGTGATGCCTTAGGGCCACAAGAGGAAAAACCTCTGAAAGGCCCGCAAAGGGTCGAGGACCATAGGAGGGGACATTGGCTTCCAAGAGCTTGGGGCATCGTGCCTGCATGACCAGCGCGCTCGCGCTGACCATCGCCTGGGCCGCGCCGGTTTACGCGCAGGATCACGACAAGAGCGAGGTGCGCGCCGAAAGCGCGCCCGATAGCAGCCACGACATCATCGTGACGGCGCGGAAACGCGAGGAATCGATCCAGAACGTGCCGATCGCGATCACCGCGATCAAGCAGGAGGATCTGACCACGCGTCAGGTGACGGGAGGTCCCGACCTGATCACCCAGGTCCCCAACATGACCTTCACCAAGACCAATTTCACCGGTTACTCGATCCAGATCCGCGGCATCGGCACGCAGGCGATCTCCGCCACCACCGATCCGGCGGTCAGCGTGGCGTTCAACAACACGCCGTTCATCCGCAACCGCTTCTTCGAGCAGGAATTCTACGACCTCGACCGTGTCGAGGTGCTGCGCGGGCCGCAGGGCACGCTCTACGGCCGCAACGCGACGGCGGGTGTCGTCAACCTCATATCGCACAAGCCGGACTTCGTACCCGAGGCCAAGGCGTCGTTCGATTACGGCAGCTACAACCAGAAGCGCGTCGAGGGGATGATCAATATCCCGCTGCTCGACGACAAGCTGGCGCTGCGCGTCGCGGGGGCGTGGACCAAGCGCGACGGCTATGTCCATAACAGCATCACCGACAGTTCGATCGACGGCCGCGATCTGTGGTCGACGCGCACGTCGCTCCGTTTCAAGCCGACCGACCGGTTCGAGGCGAATCTCGTCTGGGAGCATTTCCAGGAGGGCGACGATCGCCTGCGTTCGGGCAAGCAGCTCTGCGATACGGACGAGAAGACCAACGTCGCGGGCTTCGACGTCACGCATTTCGAGACCCTGGTGGAAGTCGGGCAGTCGCTTCTGTTCGCGGGTGTGCAAGGCTCATTCAGCCAGGGCTGCAAGGCGGCGTCGCTCTATGCGCCCGAATCGTTTCAGACGCCCGAAGGCTTGATGCTGCCTTATTATCTGCCGCTCGGCGCCGTCGGCCTGCCGACCGCGATCGACGATCCCTACATGAGCCGCACGCAATCGGCCGACCTGCGCACGATCGAATCGACCGTCGCGCCCATCTACAAGGCGCGCTCGAACATCTTCGAACTGCAAATGGGCTGGGACATCGCCGACAACCTGAAATTGACCTCGGAAACCTCGTACAACACCGATTTCACCTTCTCGGAAGAGGATTTCAACCGCTTCAACACCGCTCCCGGCGCGTGGCAATATATGCTGCCCGGCTCGTCCGGTTACCGCGACGGCGTGCTGACGCCGGGGCCGATCGACGGCACCGGCATCTTCTGCGATCCGCAGATCGGCTGCACGGACCGGCTGGTCGGCATCGATCTCGCCACCGCCCAATCGACGCAATTCACGCAGGAACTGCGCCTGTCATCCAGCAATCATGGGCCGTTCAACTTCAGCGTCGGCGGCAATTTCATGCGCTATCGCACGGAAGACAAATATTACGTCTTCTTCAACAGCCTCGGCCTGATCTCGGCGTTGTCGCCTTATGGCGATAATTATGCTAAGCCGCGTTATGTCGGCGGCGTCAGCGACAATCGGGACTGTATGGCGCACGGGCTGCAGCCGCCCGCTTTCGACACCGTCTCTCAAGTAGCGGTCTGCACCTATATCGACCCCAATCCGATCGGCCAGTTGAACGATCAGGGGCACAATTATTTCCTCAGCAAGAACCCCTATCGGCTCAGCTCCTGGTCGATCTTCGGCGAGGCCTATTACGACCTCACCGCCAACCTGAAGCTCACCGCCGGGGGCCGCCTGACGATCGACCGGAAGGAAGCGCCGCGCGACCCGAGCTGGCTGCTGGCGTCGAACAGCTACGGCTATCCCACCCTGTCGGTGACGCGGCAGAGTTGGACGGCGCCGACCGGCAAGATCAGCCTCGACTGGCGGCCACATCTCGGCTTCACCGACAGCACCCTGCTCTATGCCTCGGCATCGCACGGCTACAAAGCGGGCGGCGCCAACCCGCCCCCGGCGGGCGCGACCCACTATACCGCCGCCGGTGAAGCCGACCCGGTCGGCGCCGCCTATATCGCCAATTCGGCCACCCGTCCGGCGACCTTCAAGCCCGAATATGTCAACGCGTTCGAGATCGGCGCCAAGAACACCATGCTCGGCGGCGCGCTGACCGTGAACCTCGCCGGCTTCTATTACGACTATCACGGCTATCAGATTTCGCAGATCGTCGACCGTTCGGCGGTCAACCTCAATTTCGACGCCGCGATCTGGGGCGCCGAACTGGAAACCAGCTATAGCCCGACGCGCAACCTCCAGCTCGGCTTCAAGCTGGGCTACGAGCATACGCGGCTGGCCGACGGATCGAAGGCGATCGACCTGATGGACCGCACCGCGGGCGATCCGAACTGGACGCTCCACCGCCCCTTCCCGACCTATCCGTCAAGCTGCATCCTGCCGACCGCCTTGTTCCAGGGCACCGATCCCGCCACCGGCCAGCCGGAACTGGTCAATCTCGGCGGCACGGGCGGCGGCAATCCCGGGGCCTGCGAACTCGCCTACAGCCTCGGCTACGATCCTGTCACCAGTGCGCCCTATGTGCCGAACCCGACCACCGACGGCGGCTGGTCGATGCTCCAATTTTTCCCCGGCTATGCCGGATGGGACCCCTCCACCGCGCCCAATCACGGCGAGGGCATCGACAAGGATCTGTCGGGCAAGGAACTGCCCAACGCGCCGCACCTGACGGCGAGCGTCACCGCCGATTTCAGCCTGCCGCTCGGCGGCGACTGGATCGGCACCTTGCACGGCGACTATTATTACCAGTCGGCGTCGTGGGCACGCATCTTCAACACGCCCGGTTACGATCGCATCCGCGGCTATTCCAACGTCAACCTTGCGCTCCTGCTGAACAACAAGCCGGGCGGCTGGTCGATCATGGCCTATGTCAAGAACGTGTTCGACAAGACCGCGATCACCGGCGCGTTCCTCAACAGCGACGATACCGGCCTCACCACCAACGTCTTCCTCACCGAGCCGCGCCGCTACGGCCTGCGCGTCACCAAGGAATTCGACGGCCTGCCCTTCGGCCTCGGCCGGAATGCCGGGGAGGCGCACAAGCCCGGCACGCCCTATGCGGTGACGCTCGAGGGCGGCGTGAACATCGTCCGCCATCAGGGCAATGTGACGCCGTTCGCGCCGGGCTTCGCGGGCGCGTTTTCTCCCGCCACCGATGCGTTCACCCCGATGCAGCGCAACCGCCGCCTGCCATGGAAGGACGCGACCGACCTGTCGCTGATCGTCCAGCCGGAGGACAGTCCGTGGAAGCTGGCCGCCAATGTCCGCTACGGCAAGGCGGAGAGCAACCGCCACGGCCGCGCGGAGCAGAAAATGCCCCCCGTCTGCATGGTTGAGCCGGACGCGATATGTGAAATACCATACTATGCTTCTCTCAACTTTTCGGCCACCAATTTCAGCGACGTTTCGGACCAGGATATCGAGAAGCATCTGATGGTGGATTTCGTGGCGAGCCACGATGTCGGCCTCGGCGGGCGGGCGCATTCGTCGATCGGGCTGGGCGCCCGCTTCGTGCGGCTCGATTCGGACAGCGTGCTCGATATCTACGGCACGCCCGACAACATCCAGCAGCCCGGCTTCATCAATGGCGTGACCCCCTATCACCGCTATCAGGCCAATGCCGCCATCCATCGCGATTTCATCGGCGCCGGGCCGACGATCGACTGGGACGGATCGCTCGACCTGATCGGCCCCGGCGACGGCGGGACGATCGCGCTCGACTGGGCGGCCTCGGGCGGCGTGCTGTTCGGCAAGCAGCGCGCGCAGATCGCGGACACCGACATCGCCAGCAAATTTGGCGGTGAGTCGCCTGCCGCAGATGCGCTTGGCCTCGTTCTTGGCTATCAGCTTGCCCAAACCGGCTCGACAAGCGCCTCGATCGACGCGCGGCGCGCCCAATCCGCCACCGTCCCCACGCTCGGCGGCAGCCTCGGCCTGTCCTACAGCATCGGCCGGATCGCGCTGAAGGGCGGCTATCGCTGGGAGCGCTATTTCGGCGCGATCGACGGCGGTGGCGCGGACGGCGCCAAGAGCTACGACCGCACCATCCAGGGCCCCTATCTCAAGATCAGCTTCGGCTTCGGCCGCTGATCGACATCGCTTTCCGTCTGGACATCCCCCGGACGGCATCGGGGCGGCGGGCATCGGCCCCCGCCCCGCTTTTCCACTGCTTCATTCATCCGGAACTGAAGTTCGTTGCATAAATACCGTCATGCGCCAGCATACAGGTTCACCCTCACCCTTCCGGCGCTCCGCGCCTCCCTCCCTCTCCCACAGGGAGAGGGAAGGGGCCCGCCCGGCGCAGCCGGGTGGGAAGGGTGAGGGTGACCGGCTCGATTGCATCCTCCTCCAACGGTTCAATCTCCTTCGGACAGACCCTAGAGCGGGACGATTTCGGTTTGACCTGCTCCCCCGCGAAGGCGGGGGTCCAGAATCACACGCGTTGACGCCCGGGACTCTGGCCCCCCGCCTTCGCGGGGGAACATGGCGTGATTCCACCAGGCATCATCCCGCTCTACAATCCCTCCCTGGCGGGGGCATGGGCGACCTCGCGCCCTCCCCCTGGCGGCGAAGATCGGTAAATGGCGATCCGTCCTAGAGCTGCGAGAGGATGAACATCGGCAGCAATTTGGCGGTCAGGTTGCGCATTTCCTGGTCGCCCTGGCCGAGGATATCGCGCAATTGCGTGCCGATCACCGCGTCGCCGAACGCGCAGATCGCGACCATCAGCACCGCCGCACGGACACGCGCGTCGCTGCCGTCCTCGGGGAATTTCTCGCCGAGCGCCGCGACGAGTGACTGCACCGCCTCGCGCACCGGCTCGAGATGCCCGTAATCGCGCGATAGCGCGATCCACGCCGCCAGCTGACCCGCGCCGCCCTTGTCAAAGGCGTCGAACACCTGATCGACCAGGCTGCGCGGCGCACCCGCATCGCTGCGCAGATGATCGACCGCATCGTCCAGCGCGCCGGTGAGGTCGCGGATCATCGAGCCCATCAGCGCGGACTGCAACCCGGCGGCCGAGCCGAAATGGTGCAGCACGTTGGCGTGCGACATGCCGATCTTCTTGCCGACATTGGCGAGCGTCACCGCCGCGGGCCCCTCCTCCAGGAGAAGGGTGCGAGCGGCGGCCAGCCCCTCGCTGCGCGCCTCGTCGCCATGGCGCTTGCGCCGGCGCGGACGCGGCGCGTCACTGTTCGCGGGAAGCTTCGCCAATCGCATCGTGCAGGGCTGGCATCGTGCGCCACGCCCTGCAAGCGGAAAGTGCAATGGCGTGCCGGCGGTGGCCGTTCAGGCTGCGGCGGGCATCGCCAGCATATGCTGCGCCCGGCTCAGCAAGGCGCGGTCGTCGTGCTGCCACGGATGGAAGCCGGGGCGGAAATAGTCGAGATAGGGCAGGAAGATACGCCGCAGCACGCCAGGCGAGCCGATCATGTAGCCGATCGTGCGCAGCCAGGTCTTGAGATTGCTGACGCCGTCCTGGCGATAGGAATCGCCCATGTTCCCGCCGATCGCGATGAACAGCATGATCGTCGCGAGGATCATCGCCCGCATCCGGAGAAGGTAGCGCCGCAGGCCCGACCAGTCGCGCGTCACATGGAGGAAGGTATCGTAGGCCACCGCCTTGTGCTCGATCTCCTCCATCGCGTGCCACGTCCACAGCCGCACCGCATCCTGCGGCGCGCCATCGAGATCGCGGCTGTTCGCGGCGAGCAGGGCGTGCGCGAGGATCGCGGTGAAATGTTCGAGCGAGACGGTGGCGGCGAGCTGCTCGATCCGCGAGCGCTTGCGGCCGAAGCCGAGATAGCGCTTGGCGCGGCCCTCGAGCGGCGCGACGTCATAGCCGCTCTGCGTCGCGAGTTCGTTGAACGCGGCATGCTCGCGGCTGTGCACCGCCTCCTGCCCGACGAAGCCCTTGATCTGGGCGCGCAATTCCTCGGGCACCGCGTCGCGGTAATAGCGCACGCTGTCCATGAAGAACTTTTCGCCCTCGGGGAAGGTGCATGAGAGTGCGTTGAAGAAGGCGGTCGGCACCGGATCGCCGCTATGCCACCAGCGCGGATGCAAGCCGGGATCGCGGTTGAACTGGATGTTGCGGATCGGGATCGCGTGATCCGCGAGATTGGGAACTTGGGTCGCCATGAGAGCGAAATCCAATTGTTATTGACATTGATGTATATATAAATCTACCAATCCGGTGTCAAGACGGAGCCGAGGCATGTTCGATCGCAGCGACCTGACAGACCAGAGACGGCGCAACCGCGTGCTGCGCTTCGTGCCGCGGCTCGGCGTGATCGGCCCCGTCCGGCGGCACGCCGCGCAAGCCGCGCTCGGCCTGCGCGCGCTCGGCGCCGACCGGCGGCTGCGCGAGCGCGGCCTTCAGGTGGAAAATCGTGTCGCGCGCATCGATGGCGAAGACGTCCGGCTGCGGATCATCCGGCCTGCCAGCCCGCGCGGTATCCTGATCGACATCCACGGCGGCGCCTGGGCGATCGGCTCGGCGAAAATGGACGATCCGCTCAACGCCGCGATCGCCGGGCGCTGCGGGCTTACAGCGATTTCGATCGATTACCGTCTCGCGCTGCCGCGTACGATCCCGGAGCTCCAGCGCGAATGCCTGGCGGCGATGCGCTGGATCCTGACTCAGCCCGAATTCGCCAGCGGACCCGTGCTCGTTACGGGCGAATCCGCGGGCGCGCACCTCGCGCTCAGCTGCCTCGTCCGGCTGAAGGCCGAACCGCCATTGCTGGCGCGCGTGGCGGGAGCGTTGCTCCATTACGGCGCATACGACCTCGGCGGATCGGACAGTGCACGTGGGGCAGGTCGCGATACGCTCGTGCTCCACGGGCCGACGCTCGAACGCCAGATCCAGCATCTGCTGCCCGGCCTGACGCCCGAGCAGCGCCGCGCGCCGGCGCTCTCCCCGGTGTTCGACGATCTTTCCGGCTTGCCGCCGATGCTGGTGATGACCGGCGATATCGATCCGCTGCGCGACGACAGCTATCTGCTGGTCCGGCGGTTGCAGGAGGCAGGCAATCGCGTCACGCTCGAAATCCTGCCCGAAGCGCCGCACGGCATCATCCATTTCGGCGGGCGCTATGCCGAAAAGGTGCGCTGGCGCGGCCAGGACTGGCTGATCTCGCGCATGCGTGATGCCGCACGTACCACGCCGCCCACAGCGAATGCGGAAAGCGAAACCTTCCGCGCCGCTTCGGCGCACTAACGTCCGTCAACGATATCGAGAGTGATCATGCGTAACCCAGCGTTCCTAACTCCATTGATCGTGGCCGCCATCGTACTGCCGGCCCCCGTGATCGCCGCGGCGACACCGCGCGAGACTCTGGTCCAGGCGGCCTTCGCGACGTCCGACAAGGCGGCAGCGCTGGCGCTGATCAACGATGCGCTCGGCAAGCTTCAGGCGACATTGGCGCAATCGCCCGGTGATCGCGAGGCACGCATCCAGCAGGGTATCGGGCTCGGCTATCGCGGCCAGCTCACGCGCTCACTCGGCGATGCGCGGAAGTCGCGCGACCAGCTCACCGCCTTGGTGCAGCAATATCCCAATGATCCCGAGACGCAGATCTCGCTCGGTGGCTGGCATATGTCGGTGATCGCCGATCTCGGCGGCTTTTTCGGCGGCACCGCGCTCGGCGCCAGCCGCAAATCGGGGCTCGCCGCGCTCGACCGCGCCGTCGCCCTGGGCGGCAATCATGCCTTCTATCCGGGCTATGCCGGGCTGATCCGGTTGCACGCCGATCCCAAGGACGCGACCGCGCCTGCGCTGCTCGATCGCGCGGCGAATGCCGGGGTGACGACCGAGCTCGACCGCATCCTGCAAGCGGCGGCGAAGCGTGCCAGCGCCAGGCTGCATGCCGGCGACACCGCCGGTGCCGCGGCGATCGCCAAGCAGACGCTGCCGTTCGGCCGGGTGATCTGAGCCTTCCGGACAGCAAAAAGCCCGCCGGTCTTGCGACCGGCGGGCTTTTGAATTGGTTGCGGGGACAGGATTTGAACCTGTGACCTTCAGGTTATGAGCCTGACGAGCTACCGGGCTGCTCCACCCCGCGCCAATATGTTCGACCCGTTGGAGACGCAAACGCCTCCGACAAAGCGGAGGCGCGCACGCCCTCGCGGGCCAGGACAAGTGAATGGGTTCAAAAGAAAACGCTCATCGGCACCCGCCAGCTACAATGCCTGGCGACGACCTACTCTTCCATCGCTTAGGCGATAGTACCATCGGCGCAGTCGGGTTTCACGGCCGAGTTCGGGATGGGATCGGGTGGGACACCGACGCTATGGCCACCAGGCAATGAAGCCGGCGGATGCGGTGAGCGGTTCTTATAGGTCCCATCAAAGTAGTACTTTGATGGGCTCCCTAAAATCGATGCACCTTTTGCATTCGTACATATTCTGGCGTCGACCTGATCATCCGCTTGTCAGCGACAACCCAAGGCTGTCGTTGATGGCGGGACTCTCAAGCGCGAATAGGACAATTAGTATCGGTTAGCTCCATGCGTTACCGCACTTCCACATCCGATCTATCAAGGTGGTGGTCTACCACCGTCCTAAGAAATCTTATCTCGAGGGAGGCTT
>Ga0153956_1000994_pt1 | contig 27941 bp, 24 predicted proteins | sample TSFL040MetaG_FD_104704 | JGI IMG/M metagenome (GOLD analysis project Ga0153956, IMG submission 104704) | Attine ant fungus gardens microbial communities from Florida, USA - TSFL040 MetaG | ecosystem: Host-associated > Fungi > Mycelium > Unclassified | place: USA: Florida, Wekiwa Springs... | reverse complement strand
GCGAGCATCGAGGCTCCCTCCCGGAGTCGGCGGTGACACAGAGCACCGCCGACTTCGACCCGCTGTCTTATGTCCCCTGCCAGCCCCCTCGCACCTCGCAAGCCGTGGCACTACTCATCTAGGAGCACAATCCGCGCGACGTCAAGTTCGTCGCAGGTATCCTCGATCACCTCTCTCAGCGTGTCGGAGTCGGGCATGCTCGCCGCGCCGGTTACCGAACCCTTGGTCTCCCAGAATTTCTCTGAGTCAGCTTCTACCTTTTCGTCGAGTCTTTCGCCGTTCTTGGAAGCTATTAGCTCGCTCAGGGCGCTGCTCTCGGACACCGAGAGACCGTAGGCCGTCGCGGCCCGACGCACTCCGGTCGATATCTTGGCAATCATCCACGGCAAGAACCCATCCGCAGACTGGCGAATCAGGCCCGCCCTAGCAAATGTGATGTAAACTGGGAGGACCCGCTTGCCTTCGAACTCACTCTTGAGTTCGGCTTCGGCAACTCGAAGCAAGAACGACTTTCCCACGCCGCGACTGCCCTTAAGAATCACGGGAGAACGAGACTTGAGTCGATCCACGATTGCGCGATCGTTAGCGGTCTCGACGTAAAATCCGAGGACCTCTTCGAGTCGAAGGTCCTCGGTTCGATAGAACAGTTCGGCAGTCACTTCTCCTCCGCCAGTCCAACGAGCTCGCGAATCGCAGTCAGATGCCCAAAGCGACTCGCCAAGATTTCACTCAACGAATCGTCGAGTTCGGCTGTGACGTCTGCGCAATACCGGACCATCAAGAGGAAAAGTACCGCTTCGCCGCCCAGCGTTGCATTGGCGCACCAGTCTTCCACGACAGCGGCGCGATACTCGATGCCGTCCGGCAGGAGTCTCGTGGCCGCGGCCTTGCCGTGGACGAACTGGGAACAGGCGCGGTAGCACGTCGCCGCGGCCGCCGCAAATACGCGTGCGTCGCTCTTAACCTCAGGCAAAAACTCAACCACGAAGCCTGCCGAGAGTACGCCCTTATCTTCATCCAGCGCCGCTGACCAAGAGAAGTCCGTCCGATCAGCGTTCCACTGCCTTCGCTCGAATTCGTTGACTGAGAAGTGCACGGCCGCAAAGCTGAGTTCGAGGAAGAGGCGTAGGCTGGCGAACGCTTGGCGGTAGAGCCCTGAGGCGACCGAGTATTCGGCTAGTGCTAGTTCACGCCGCGCAGCCGAGATCTGAACCCGTTCTGGGCCGGTGATCTTAGTAAGCCACGCAGCCACGTCCTCGTCGAGGAGATGGATCTCTCCCAGACTCGCGCGATGGTCTCGCAAGGTCGCCTCAATGCACGCTTCGCTGGCGGCTTTCAAACCGTTGAGATGGTCCTCGATCTGGCTACTCACGCAGAGCCTCAGTGGTAGAAGTTCCGTCACCGCGAGTCTAGTGGGTGCGGCGGTCCTAGACGCGGATGACTGGCGCTCAGCGTGACGGCGATGCGCTGGCTTCGGCCCCGCAGGGGTGCAGAGACGGGCCCGTCCCGACTTCAGTGCCTTTGGGAACGCGGGCGATTTCGCCCGGGCCGGGAACCCAACGGGCGGTCCGACCGACCTCGCAACGCTCGACTGACACACAGGCGGCGCTCGGTCACACGAGGGAAGGCGCCACTTGCGACAGTATGCATCTCGACAGCGAGCAGCGAGCCCGCCAACTCTTGCGACAGTGTGCATCTCGACAGCGAGCAGCGAGCCCGCCAACGCTCGCAGCGGGCGGTTGTGACCGGTACGCGAGAGCGCGTCGACGCTCGCCGAACCGCGACCGGCGAGCCCGGCGCGCGTCGTGGTGGCTCGTCCACGCACCCGGCGACCGATCGGCGACGCCCGCGCTCGGGTGCTCCGCGGCGGGCAGCCTTCTCAGTGCTCGATAACCGGGGACTATGACCACCCGGGGGGCACCGAGGTGGGCGGGACGTGGACGTGGCGCGGTCGTGCCGGCAAGGCCCGCCGGGCGGCGGGCGGGCATGGTTCGGCGCGCGCTCTTACTCCGGATAGGAGATCGGCGCGCTACAGGCGGGCAGCATAGAGTCGCGTCTATGCCTACGCTCCCCGCCGTCGACGACCCGCCCGCGGAGGTCGCGCAGCAGCTCGCGGGGCTGCGGGCCGCGCTGGACGCCGAGGCGGGCCTGCCGGCGCGCGACGGCGGGCACCTGCTGATCGGTACGTTCAACATCCGCGCCTTCGCCGGCCTGACTGCCAAGTGGGACAGCGCGGCCGGAGACAGCCCAAAGCGCAACCTGACCGACGTGTGCTGTCTGGCGGAGATCGTGCGCCGCTTCGACGTGTGCGCGATCCAGGAGACCCGCGGCGAGCTGACAGGCATGCTCACCCTGCTGCGGGCGCTAGGCCCTTCGTGGGGGGTGATCCTCACCGACGCCGGGCTTGGCAACGCGGCCAACGACGAGCGGCTGGCCTACGTGTTCGACCGGGCGGCGGTGCAGCCGTCGGGGCTGGCCGGCGAGCTAGTGATCGACGCCGCGACCTTCGGCAGCCAGGCGGTGCCGGTGCAAGCGCAGTTCGCCCGGCCGCCGTTTCTGGTCAGCTTCCAGGCCGGCCCCGCCACCGCGCCGATCGCCTTCACGCTGATCACGCTGCACATCAACTACGGCAAGGCCGCGGCCGACCGCACCCCGGAGATCCAGACCTTCGCGACCTGGCTCAAGCGCCAGGCCGCTCAGCGCGAGGACTTCAACGCCAACCTGATCGCGCTCGGCGACTTCAACATCGACCGCTGGACCGACCCCAACGGGCAGGCCTTCGTCACCGCCGGGCTGACCCCGCCCGCCGAACTGCTCGACCAGCCCCGCTCGATCTTCGACACCCCCACCGGCGCGCACTTCTACGACCAGATCGCCTGGTTCACCGCCGGCACCCGCGAGCGGCTCACCCTGCAGTACACGAAGCGGGCGGGCCGGATCGAGTGGACGAAGCTGGTCCTGACCGAGCTCGGCAACGTCGCCAAGTCGTGGCGGATCTCCGACCACTACCCGCTCTACGCCCAGTTCGCGCTGGGTTGACCTACCGAGAGCGGGGCGCTCGCTCGAGCGCCGAGGGCGACGGACGCGCCGGGCGGGGCGCTCGCTCCCCGCGCGGGCCACGACCGGCGATACTGCGGTCCGGATGCCCAAGCGAGTTCGCGCGCGTCGACGTTCGAGCCGTGGTGGGGCGACGGCGAGCCGTGGCCCGGGACCCGGCACCGGTCGAGGACGCGCCGCGGCGCGGCGACATCGCACGGTATCCGCGCCGCTTTGCTGTGCTCTTTGCCTCTGCGCGCACGCCCAGAGCCATGACTAGGCTCAACGCCACCCAGGCCACGGTATTGCTGTGGATCGCCGAAGGCTCACCAGCCGGCGTCATGGAAGGGTCCGCTCATCGTGTCTCGGCCGCGGCGTTACGGACGCGGGGCTTCGTGCGCACCAGCGGTACGGGCAAGACCTGGAAGGCGGAGATCACCGACGCCGGCCGCGACTGGCTCAGGCGCCTCGAAGCCGGAGACACCAGCCAGTCTGAGGCCTGCTCGTTCTGCGGCCTGAGCGAGACTTCAGGAGCGCACCTCGTCCACGGGCCTGGGGTGTATATCTGCCACGATTGCGTACACCTCGCGGCCGAGATCGTCGCCGGCGGCGGCGTCGCGACCGATCGCGTCGGGAGCTGCACGCTCGTCTTGGAGGACGCAAGCCGCCACGACGTCGCGTCCGGGATACACGAGGTCATCTCCCGCCTGGGCCGTGAAGACAGCGCATTGGTCATCTTTGAGCTCGTCGATGGCGACCAGCTGGCCGTCCGTCGGCAGGCGGTGCGCCAGGTTCACGTCGCGGCCGAACCGCCCAGCCCGCGACCCGCCCGACCGGCGTGGGCAGTCGGCGACAACCTCAAGACTCCCGACAACGGCGAGCATCGCGCGCGACAGTCGGATGGTCGCACGCGATAGCGCAGTCGACCCGCCACGCGCTGCGGTAAGGGTAACCCGGCCTCGCGGGCTACTGCCGCAAGCCCGTCGGCGAACCTGGCCCAAGACAGCGAGGATCTCGTGGTCGACGTGATCCCGACGTCGTTCTGGCGCGCGGCCCGCAGCGTGAAATCGTTGCGCGCGCCGGGCACCCAAACGGTCCGCCTCCTGGTCGCACGTGCACACCCGCCCGATCCCCATCGCACGACCCGCGACAGAACATCGCTGTTCGTACTCCTTGACTCGCCGTACGAATAGCGACATAGTGTCGATCATCGTACAATGCCCGGGGTCCGCTACACCCAACTTGCCGAACGTGCGGCCGAGACCTTCGGCTACGTGACCGGCGAGGACGCGCGCACACTGGGCGTCCCGATGGGGACGCTGAACGCGCTCGCGCGCCGTGGGCAACTCGAGCGCATCGACCACGGGATCTACCGCGTCCCGCTGATCCCCCCCAACCGGCTGGACCAGTACATGCTGGCCACGCTGTGGCCCGATCGCCGCGGGCGAATCTCGTACGAGTCGGCGCTGGACCTCTACGAGCTCAGCGACGTCAACCCGGCCAGGATCCACGTCACCGTCCCGGCCGGCTACCGCACGCATCGCGAGATCCCGCCGCTGTACGTGCTGCATTGGGAGGACCTCGAGCCAGACGAGCAGGCCAGCTTCGAGGGCGTCCCGGTCGTGTCGGCGGCCAAGGCGATCCGCCAGGCGCACGCGCAGCACCTGCGCCGCTCGTTGCTCGAGCAAGCCGTCGACGACGGCGTGCGGACCGGCTGGCTCGGCCGCCGCGAGGCTGAACGCCTGCGCACCGAGCTGCTGGGTCGGAGAGGCGAATGACCGACGCGGCCCGCCGACGCCCGCCGGGTGACCGCTCGCACCTCGAGCGGCTCGTGCAGGCGCTCAGCGTCGAGCAGGGCATCGCCACCGAACGGCTGCGCCGCTGGGTCAGCACGATGATCCTGCTAGGCGCGCTCGAGCGCCTCGGCGACGACGGGCACCACTTCTTGCTCAAGGGCGGCGTCGCAATCGAACTGCGCCTACGCCTGCAGGCCCGCGCGACCAAGGACATCGACATCATCGTCATCCCGGACGGCGACGCGGACATCGTCGACGCGCTCGAGGACGCGCTCGCCCAGCCGTACCTCGACTTCGGCTTCCGGCTCGTCGACCTCGGCGCGATCGGAACCACGCCGGCGCGGCGGATGGACGTCAAGCTGACCTACAAGCACAGGCCGTGGGCGACGCTGCGGCTCGAGGCCTCCCCGCCCGAGCCGAGCGCCACCGAGGCCGAGCCCGTCGCCGCCTTTGGCCTGACCGCGCTCGGGCTTGACGGTCCCGACGAGATCGTCTGCCAGTCACTGCGCTACCAGATCGCGACCAAGCTGCACGCCGTCAGCGAGCGCTTCCAGGACCGCGACAACGACCGCTACCGCGACCTGATCGACCTGCTGCTGCTCGCCGAGCTCCAACCCGACCTCGCCCGCGTCGCCGAAGCCTGCGGGCAGATCTTCGCCGCCCGCGCCACGCACCCGTGGCCGCCGCGCCTGACCGTCGAGCCGTCATGGCCTGAGCCGTACACGACGCTCGCCCTCGAGCAGGACTTCACCATCACGGACGTCCACGACGCCGCCACGCGCGTCCAGGCGCTGATTGACGCGCTGGCCGCCGCCAGCCACTGAGCCGAGCACGACGCCGGAGCGGCACTCGCCGGAGCCGTCGGCGGCCGGTCATGCGCAGCTACGACGAGTCGCGTGTCGCGCGCGACGGCTCCTCGCCGAGGGTTGCTCCGCCAGGCGCATCGAGCTCGATGTTCTGCGCTACGTGACGCACCGCGTCTGGCTCGGTCTCGTCGATGTCGACCGATTGTGCTGCGCGGCTGATGGGACCAGCCGGTGCCACTACGCGGAAGGAGCGTCCGGGAGGACCCACGTCCACGGGCGGTTTGCGTTGGTGACGGGCGGGACGAAGAAGTAGCCGCCACATTGGACCTGCTCGTAGTTACGAAGCGGGTCGACTCCGACGCCCGGGCTCGGGAAGTCAGCGTTAGTCAGCCAGGCGCGGGTGATGAACTCGAACTGCGGAGCGACGGTGCCGGCGCGCACTGGCACCTCTCGCGCCACGGGTCGCCCGCGGACGGGCCGGGCCTTGAGCGTCCCTGCTCGCCGGCGCGCCGTGCGCGGCTCGCGGCGGCATGCTCGCGTCGGGCGAAAGCGGAAGCCACGCCCGTGACTCGAACTGCAGGAGGGGGCGGAGTCCGGGGCCATTTCCTTGCCAGACGACCAGATGTTGGCGTTGCCGGTCGGAGGCAACTACACCGTTGTCGAGCTTATGGGAGCGGGCAAGTGCCGCAATGTGATGGTCAGGCTGTCGTGGCGCCCGGCGTCTTCGGACGGCCAGGCGGGCGCTGACGGGTCCAGGAGCGGACGGCCAGTCGCTCGTACGTTGTCGGCGCCTCGCGGCTGGTGGGCGTGCAGCGCCGCCCGCCGGACTGAAGAACGCTCCCGGTCGCGTGTCGATGGGCCGCGCGTAGGTTCGCGCGAGATGTTAGGCGCACCCGCACCACTTGCCGCGCTCCGTGCGCACAAGACGCGCGCGGGCCTCGGCCAGCCGCCGGCACGCTCCGAGGCGGGCCGCCGTCTGGGTGGTAAGGCGGCGCTGGCCGAACATACTGAGCGTGGCGCGGTAGAGCTGCTCGTCATCGCTGCAGTGCTGCTCGGACGCTGCGTGGGCCATGGCGTTGACGATCTCCTCGGGCGCCACGTCGGTCAACGGCCGGTCGAGGTCCTCGGGCGTCGTGCGGAAGCCGCGCCAGGTCTCGGGGTCAAGGCCGGACGGCCAGACGAAGGCGCCGAGCTCGGAGCTGCGGATCCGGTCGGCCGGCACCGCCTCGAGGATGAAGCGCTGGCGCGCAGCGGCGACGCGGTCAAAGCCGAAGCGATGCCCGATGCTGCGCGCCAGCCGCGACAGCTCGATCGGGCCCTCGGCCTCGACCGTATCCCGCACGGCGTCGGCGATAGTCCGCCGGACCCGCGCGGACTCGACATGGCCTAGGTCCTCGCGGCTTCCGAGGGGTGTCGGCTCCACCTCGGTGTACCGTGCGATGGCGACCGTGCCATCAGCGACGGCGACCGCCGACGCCAGCAGCGCCGGCTCGGCGCCGACCAGGTCGGGGCTGACCGGCTGAGCGGCGACGGGCTCAGCCGGCGGATCGGCGGGCGTGGCGAACATGAAGGTCTCCACTTCGACGGCCTCTTCGGCCTCCTCAGCGGCCCCGTCGTGGGACGCGGTCTCGATCGCGAGCTCCTCGTGCCGAGCTTGGGCGTCCTGCTGGGCTTCGACCTCGGCGGCGCGCTCGCGCGCCCGCGCGACCGCGTCGTCGACGCGCTTGAGGACCCGCTCCTCCTCGTCCAGCCACTCCGGCAGCCAGACGCGCAGCGATGCGCCCCAGTGCATGAGGCTCTCCAGCAACAACGGCGTCAGGTCGCGGTCGGCGACCGTCGGGCGGTCGGCCCATCGCGGCCCGTCGAGCACGATGGCGACCTGCCACCGGGCCACGCCGCGGTCGCGCACGACGAGATCCAAGGAGAAGTCCGACAGCCCATAGTCGGACTCGACGTCGTAGCCGCGCTCGCGCAGGCGCGCGGCGATCGCCTCGCGGACGTGGTCGGTCCCGATCACCGTCGGCCCGGACGTCGCCACCAGGGCCTCGGGGCCGTTGGCAGCCAGCTCGAGGTAGGTCCGCAGGTGCGCGATGCCCTTGGAGTTGGTTCGGGTCAGGTCGATCTCTGCCGGATCGAACGAGGCGAACAGAATGACCTTGCGCCGTGCGCGCGTCACCGCCACGTTGAGCCGCTTCTCGCCGCCCGCGGTGCCCAGCGGACCGAAGTTCATCGGCAGCGGACCTCCGTCGGGTCGCTTGGAGAACGCGACGGAGAACATGATGATGTCGCGCTCATCGCCCTGCACGTTCTCGAGGTTCTTGACGAAGATGCCCTCGCGGGCGTCCTCGCGCAGCTGGCGTGCGACCAAGGGGTCGTCGCACTCCTCGAGCAGGTTGAGCACGAGGTCGCGCTGCTGTGCGTTGAACGTAACCACGCCGATCGACTGGCCCCTGCGCGTGAGGTCGGCCAGGATGCGGCGCACCTCCGCCACGATCGCCTCAGCCTCGACACGGTTGGTGCGGAACTCGTGCTTGCTGTCCTCGCGGTTGAAGTGGCCGGGCACGCGCCGCAGCTCGATGCCGGCGGCCGGGTCGCCGCCGGGTGACGGCAGGCTGGCGAGCTTGCCGTCGTAGTAGTGGCTGTTGGAGAACGCTATGAGCGTCTCGTCCTGGCTTCGGTAGTGCCAAGACAGCCACAGCTGCGGGAGGCCGGACTCGACACATTCGGTGAGGATGCTCTCCAGGTCATCGACGACGTCGGCGTCGTCCTCGTCGCCGTCGGGACCGTCGGTGACGTTGACCTTGCCGACCGAGGTGGGCGGCATCTGCTGCGAGTCGCCGACGATGATCGCCGAGCGACCGCGGCCGAGCGCCCCGATGGCCTGGGCGACCGTGACCTGGGAGGCCTCGTCGAAGACGACGAGGTCGAATGTCACCGATCCGGGCGGCACGAACTGCGCCAGCGACGTGGGGCTGACGAAGAAGCACGGCGTGGCCTGCAGGATCTCCTCGCCGTAGCGCACGATCAGCTGACGGAAGCTGAGCCCGCCGCGCTTGGCGTCCAGCCGCCGGCGCAGCTCGCCGACCTTGCCCGTCAGCCGGTCGGCGCGATAGGCGCGGCGTTCCAGCAGCGCAGCCGGCAGAGCGACCTGCTGCTCCTGGCGGGCGGCGTCGGCAGCCGCCGCGTAGTCGGCAATCTCGCCGTCGCGCAGGCCCGCGTCGAACCCGTGCAGGCCGGCCGCGGCTATGCGCTCGCGCAGGGAGGCCGTCGCGACACCGCGCAGGTAGGCGACCTCGGCCTCGGCCGCGTGCAGACGCGCGCCAAGCAGGCTGTCGCGCAGCTCGCTCAGGCCGGCGGCGCTCAGCGGGTCCAGCAAGGCGACCATGCGGGCCCACCGCCGGACCGGCGCGTCGGCAGCGTCGGCGATCTCCCCTACCCAGGTCGGCGAGTCCTGCGACCAGGCGGCGGTCCAATGACGGGTGCCGGCCCAGCGAGCCCGCTCCTCTGCGCTCGCACCGAGCAGCAACGTCCAGCGCTCCCACGCCAGGGCGACGTCACGGAGGCTGCCGATCGCCTCCGGGGCGAGCGGGTCGCTGTCGCCTAGCTCCTGCCACTGGTGCTGATGCTCGCGCGCGAAGCGCTCGATCCGCCCCAGACGGTCGAGCGACTCCTGCAGCGCGGTGGTCGCGTCGGGTCGCAGCGGTGTCCATCCGCGCCGGCTCTCATCGCCTAGGAGCTCGCCGTACTGCTCGGCGAGCTGTGCGGCATGGTGCCGAGCGGCCTCGATGCCGATCACCAGGCCGGACACCTGGGCGGGTTCGATCACTGCGCCCTCGGCCAGCAGCGGCGAGGTGGTCTGCGCGAAGTCCTCGGCCCGCTTGCGCTTGCCGAACAGGCCCTTGCGCGCGGAGTCGGCCGCGGCGACGAGGCCGGCGGTGTCGGCGTGCTCGAGGAAGGCCCGCGAGAACGTGGAGACGGCGGTGATGTGCTGGTCGGCGAACCCTGCCGTCTCGGCGACGAGCTGGTCGCGCGCGGCCATCCACGCCGGGCTGCGCAGCTGCCCGAGGCGCGCGGCGTCAGGGATGGGTCCCGACGCGCGATCCTCGAGGTGCGGCAGCAGGACATGCAGCGCCGACGGGTCGTCCAGGCCTGCCAGCAAGGCCCGCGCGGCCGGGCTGCCGGCAACGCCCAGGCGAGCGGCCTCGAGCGCCTGCACCGCGCGGCTGAGCTCGGTGGCGCCCAGCGCCTCGTCCGGGCGTCCGACGATCGCCCAGGGGTGCTCGGGTCGCAGCTCGGCGGTCCGGGCCGCGCGCGCGAAGGTGCGAAGGGCGTCCTTGACGGGCGCCTCGTCGACGCCGGCCGCGGCCACGTAGCTCGCGGGGATCGGCGCGACCGGCCCCTCTCCGTATTGCTGCAGGTTCTCGGCCGCGCCCCACATCGACACGTTTACGCCGTTGCGCGCGTGGATCCGCTGGGGATACTCGTCGAGCGGCGCGTGGCGCGCGCGCAGCGTCGCGCAGGCCGCCTCCCAGCCGCGTGGGTCGTAGGCGGCGATGTTGTCGATCGCGCGCTTCAGCTGGGCCCGGATCTCGACCGGGCGCTGGCTGCGCCCGTGGAGGTCGAGGGTGAAGTCGGACAGCCCGACGGCGGCCAGGCGGCGCTTGACGACGTCCAGGGCCGCCTGCTTCTCGGCGACGAAGAGCACCGTGCGGCCGTTGGCCAGCGCGTGGGCGACTAGGTTGGTGATCGTTTGCGACTTGCCCGTGCCGGGCGGGCCTTCGAGCACAAAGGAGCGCCCGGCGGCGGCCAGCGCGACGGCGCGCAGCTGGGAGCCGTCGGCGGGGATCGGCAGCGGCGTCTCGGCCTCGTCGACGTCGAGATCGCGGAGGCCTCCATTCTCGCCGGCCTGAGGGTCGCAGAACGTATCGCCGGGGTGCAGGGTGAGGTGCTCGACCACCGGGCTCCGCACCAGCACGTCCCAGGAGCGCTCGAGGTCGCGCCACATGCCGAAGGTGCTGAACTGGCAGATGGCCAGGGTGGCGATCTCGTCGACGCGTACGTCGAGGCGGTGGGCGACGAGCGCGTCGCGGATGGCGGGCAGCGCGGCGACGATGTCGATGCCGCTGCGGTCGAGCTTCGGGGTCTCGAGCGCCTCGATGCGGACGTCGTGCTTAATGCGCAGCCACTCCACCAAGCAGTGGTTGGGCGAGGCGACGCTGGTCGTGTCCACCCGGATCTGGAACGGGCTCTGGCCCGAGCCGCCCTCGATCTTGACCGGCAGCAGGAAAAGTGGCGCCCGGGCCTCCTTGCCGCTGGGGGTCGTGTGGACCAGCGCGCCGACGGCCAGGTAGAGGTTGGCGTTGCCGGTCTCCTCGAGCATGGTGCGCGCGGTGCGCTGCAGCTTGCGCATCCGCGCGACATAGGCCGACTGCGTCACGCCGGCGAACAGGGCGTGATCCTCGACGAGCATCCTGCGCAGCGGTTCGGCGTCGAGGTCTTGCGCGCGCCGGGCGCCTTGCAGGAGCTGCAGATCGCTGAGGCGGTCCTGGGCGATCAGCGAGATCGGCTTGCCATCGTGGACGATGTCGTCCAGCAACGCCAGCGTGTCGGTCGGCACGTGCAGGTCGAGCACCTCGCTCGACGGTCGGAGGTTCAGCAGCCTGTTGCGCGTGCTCAGATCCAACAATGCGCGCTTCCACTGGCGCACGCGCGGCGGTGCGTCGTCGTTGACCTCGAGCAAGACGTCATCCTCGTCAGGACGGGCCAGCAGCTCGGCCGGGAGATCGAGGACGGAGCGTGCGGTCGCCGCCGGCGCAACGGGGGCATCCGACGCCGCTGCCACTGCGGCGTCATCGCTGGGCAGCGGCCGTGTCCCGGCCCGGTGGGCCGCGTGGACGTCGATCACGGCGCGCAGCGCGCCGGGATTCTGCAGATGGCGCCGGCCGATCCCAACGGCTCGGGCGAACGTCCCCTCTTCGCCGGTCTCGTAGAACGCCGCCTCGACGGCGACTGCCCGGCCGGATTCGACCAGGTTGATCATGGTGTTGGCCTCGGTGATGACCGACTGGCCGAGCGTCGGCTTTTCGCGCAGGTAGCCGGCGAAGGCGTGGCCATCCATCACCCACAGCAGCGGGTGCAGGCCGGTCTGCTCGAGACACGCCGCGTAGGTGACGGCCAGGTCGACGCACGTCCCGAGCCGCTGGTCCAGCACTTGGGCGACGGTCCGGACCTTCTGACCGCTCTCCTCGAAGGAGGCCGGGGGATCGACGTAGCGGATGCCGCGCGCTCGCAACGCCTCGTACACCGCCGCCGCGATGCGCGCGGCCCGCTCCGGGCCCTTCTGGTAGCCGCCCAGGCTGGCGTCGCCGGTGTGCTCGCGCAATAGCTCGGAGGCGGCGCCGAGCACGGAGGCCACCGCCCGCGTGTTGGGCTGCACGAAGGCCGTGAGCGACTCGTAGAACGACGGCGTGCTCAGCCACTCGTTGTGCGCCAGGACGCGCAGAGGCGCGGTCAGCACGACCTCGTCGGCCCAGGCGTGGGCCACGGCCACGGTCACGGTGGCGGGGTGGCTCTCGTCGAGTCCGGCGAGATGGTCATAGGCCGGCGCGAAGTCGCCGAGCCCATCCCAGATCCGGTGGTCTCCGGGGGCGATGGGCTCGGTGAGCAGCATTGTCCAGGGCTCGGCCAGCGGCTTGCCGCGCCCGTCGAGCGCCAGCGTGAGCCGGACGTCCTCCAACGGCCGGCTGGCAAGGTTGGTGACGCGGGCCGAGCGCACGAGCGGGACGCCGTTGTGGGCCAGCGCCAGATTGACCGCTGGCTGGACGTCGGCCTCGAGTCGCACCCCGTGGCGCTCCAGCGCATAGAGGTTCCAGAAGGGAGTTCCGGCGCTCATGCTCTGCCTCCTTGCCTAGCTGGACCTGCAGGCGTCATGCTGCACGCACTGCCGCGCGGCCCGCAGCGTAACCCGACGCCGAACGCGGTGCCAGTAATGGGTCTTCTCGATCGCTTCCGTCCTACTACGGGCCTGCCCCCCGGACGCTTCGCGCCATTGCCGGAGGACCAGTTCATGCGGGTAGCCGGCGAGTCGCACTGCCAGCCAGCCCTGACCAAACTCCGCGGCCGCTGTGTTCCGAGCGATTCCGGGCGCCCGAGCTTCCCGGTCGCGCTCGTCCCCGAGCCGGACAACCCCTACGACCCTCATGCGGTAGCGGTGGTGACCGAGACCGGACGGGTCGGGTACCTGCCTCGAGAGGACGCAGAGCGCTACGGGCCGACCCTCGACAGCCTCCGGCGCGCGGGCTACGACGGCGCATCGTGCACAGGACTGCTCACCGGCGGTGAGCCGGACAAGCCGCGCCTTGGTGTCGTCCTGTGCCTCAGCTACCCCAAGGACTGCGAGCGGCATCTGCGCGACCGCCCCGTCTAGGCGCCCGTGCTAGTGGTGATCCGGCTGCGGCCCTGGTCCTTTACGACCTGGATCCCCACGCCGATCCGCTGCGCCAACTCTGGGACGTGGCTGATGACCCCGACCACAAGCTCCTCGGCCCGCAACCGCTCGAGCGCGTCGATGACCTCCTCCAGCGTCGCGGGGTCCAGCGTCCCGAAGCCCTCGTCGATGAAGACGGCCTCGAGCTTGGCGCCGAGGCCCTCGGTGGCCAGCTCGCCGACGTGGCGTGACAGGGCCAGCGCCAGGGCGAGGCTCGCCAGGAACGTCTCGCCGCCGCTGAGGGTCTTGACCGTGCGGCGCTCGTCGGCGTTGTGATGGTCGACGACCTCGAAGTCGCCGTCCTCGGAGACGAGGCTGTAGCGGCCGTCGCTGATCTGCCGCAACTCCTCGCCGGCACGCGCCGAGAGGATCGTGAGGGTCTCGCCGACGATGTAGTCGCCGAAGCGGTCGCCGCGCAACTCGGTGCCCAGCGCCCCGAGTACGCGCATCTCGTCGCGCTCGCCGGCGATCTGACCCTCCATCGCCTCGCGCTGATCCGCCCGGCGCTGGGCTTCCTCAGCGGCATGCTGCGCGGCGATCGCCGCCTGGTGCGCGGCACGCTCGGCGGTCCGGACGCTGGCCAGTGCGCCGTCGGCGTGGTCGGCATCGACGCCGTGGCGCCCGGCGACCTCGCGCAGCTGCGCTTCGGCCCGGTCGCCCTGCGCGCGGGCGGCATCGCGTTCGCCGGCCGCTGCGGCAGCCGCCGTCTTGCACCAGGCCGCCAGCTCGATCGCGGACGCATCGCGGGCCGCGGCGGGCGCGGGCATGGTGGCTACCGCCGACCCATCCTGCAGCAGCGACCGTGAGGCCGACGCCGCGCTCTCGGCTCGTGTGCGCGCACGGGTCAGCTTGAGGTCGATGGCGGCCAGGCGCTGCTCGGCGTCGTGGAAGCCGGCGGCCGCCGCGCCGTGGGCGCTGGTCGCCTCGTCGAGCGCCCGTCGTGCGGTCTGGGCCGCGACCGCGGCCACGCGGACGCGTTCTCGCCGCCCGGCGATCTGCGTCGCGGCGTCCTCGGGAACCGGTCCCTTGAAGCGCAGCCGCAATACCTCCTCGGCCCGTCCGCAGCGGTGGCGGACATCGTTCAGCGCGGTCCTCGCTCCTTCGGTCTGCGCCTGCCGGCGGGCCAGCTCGCCGCCGGTCGTGGCGGCCGCGTCGCGGGCGGTGCGCTCGGCGCTTTCGGCGTCGCCGAGGGCCGCTTGAGCGTTGGACAACCGCGTGGCGGCACCGGCCGCGGCCAGGGTCGCAGCCTCTGCCTCAGCCGCGAGGTTCTCCTCGCCGGCGCGACCGGCGAGCGCCTGCTCGACGCGGGCCATCAACTCGGTCTCGCGCTCGGCGGCCGCCGCCAGCTCGGTCTCGGCGCGCGTGGCGGCTTGCGCGGCCTCATCGGCCGCGCCGGTGGCGGCACGCGCCGCGGCGCTGGTGCCTTCGAGGGCTCCGGCGTCGTCCTCGGCGATGGCGGTCGCGCCCTGCACGACGGCGCCGCAAACAGGGCAGTCGTCGCCGGCGCGCAGGCCCTGGGCGAGTTGGGCGGCCGCGTGCCGGCGCTGATGCTCGTCGTGCGTGGCGACGGCTCGCTGCGCCTGCTCGCGCGCTTCGCGCAGAGCATCCGCCGCGGTCTGCGCGCCCTCGCGGCGCGCCCCGAGTGCGGTGCGCGCGCCGGCCAGCTCTCCGGCCCAGCGGGTCGCGTCGGTCAGCATGTGCGCGAGCTCGTCACGCGCCCGGGCGGTCGCTTGCGCGCTCCCCTCGGCGTCGCCCACGGCTTGGCGCGCCGAGGTCACGGTGCCGGCAGCGTCGGTCGCGGCGGCCTCCGCCGTGCGGGCCTCCCGCTCGGCTGCCTGCTTGGATGCCTCGGCCTCGGCCAGGAGCACCTCGGCGGCCTGCGCGTCGGCGGCCGCGGTGACCAGCGTCTGCGCCGCTGCCGCCGCGGTGGCCAGCTCCTCCACCGTGCCCACTGCGGCCTCGAGCTCGTGGACGTGCTCGTCGGAGGCCGCCGCCGCCTCGCGTTGCTGGTCCAGCGCCGCGGCGGCGGTGGCCAGCGTGGCGTTGGCGTGCTCCTTGCCGGCCTCGGCGACCCGGCAGTCCTCGACCTGGGCCACCAGCTCGCCGGCAATCGCCTCCATCTCGGCCACGCGCTCGTGCAGGACGTCACCGCGCTGGGCGCTGCTGCGCGCATCTTCGGCATGACTCTCGGCCTCGGCCAGCGCGGTCGTCATCGCGCCGGACTGGTTGGCGGCGCCAGCGGCCGCCGCCTGCAGCTCGGCGACGTGCTCGGCGGTCGCGTCGGCGTACTGCTCGGCGACGATCTCCTCCGTGCGCTCGACCTTGGCCGCCAGCTGTGATTGGCGCGTGCGGGCGAGCTCGCCCATCTTGAGGAAGTAGCCGACGCCCAGCAGGGAGACGAGCACCTGGCGGCGCTCGGCGGGCTCGCCCTTGAGGAAGCGGTGAAACTCGCCCTGCGGCAACACGACCGCCTTGCAGAACGAGTCGAAGTCCAGGCCGAGCACCTCCTGCAGCACCCGGTTGCACTCCTTGACGCCCGAGCGCTCGCAGGCCGTGATCCACTCACCGTCCTCATGGCGCTCTACGGTGGCGGTCTGGGCGCCGCGACGCGGGAGGCGGCGCGCAACGCGGTAGCGGCCCTTGCCCTGCACGGAGAACTCGAAGTGGACCCGGGCCAGCGGCTGGCCCAGTGACACGAGCTCCGCGGCGCCCTGCTTGCCACCCATGCGCGGCACCTGCCCGTAGAGTGCGAACAGGATCGAGTCGAGGATGCTCGTCTTGCCGGCGCCGGTCGGTCCGGCGATGACGAAGAGCCCGAGCTCCTCGAAGTTCACCGACTGCCGATCGCGGAAGGCCATGACGCCCTCGACCTCGAGCCTAAGCGGCCTCACCGGTGACCTCCTCGAGCAACTGGTCGAACAAGATGGTGAGCCGCTCGTCGGCCGGGACCCCGTGACGGCCTTGGTAGTAGGCGGCGAAGAGCTCGCGCGGCGACAGGCGCCGGCCCGCCTCTGGCTCTAGTGTTCCCTCGGCGCGCTCGTACTCCAGCCGCACGAGCAGGGCGTTGGGCAACAGCTCGCGAACCTCGTCGGCGAGTCCCGGCGACGGACCGGCGCAGCGCAGCACCACGCGCAGGTAGGTGTCGGAATCTACGTCCAGCTCGGCCAGCTCGTCGAGCGTGCCGCTGACGTCGCGCAGCCGGCGACCGCTGGTCAGGCCCACCGTGGTGACCTGAGCAGGCCGTCCCGGTTCGACGTCGATGAGCACAACACCCTTGTCCTGCTCGCGCTCACCGAAGTCCAGTTGCAGCAGCGAGCCGCAGTAGCGCGCGGGCACAAGCGCCGACGCGACGGCCTGAGGGCGGTGCACGTGGCCGAGCGCGATGTACTGCGGTGTCACGGGTAGCGCCTGGGGCGCGATCGCGAACAGCTCGCCGATCGTCAGCTCCCGCTCACCGCCGCCGACCCGGGACCCGCCGACGAACACATGGCCGGCCAGCAGATGGACCTTGCCGGCCTCGAACGGCTCGCAGAGGGCGTGCAGCAGCCGCGGCAGCTGCTCGGCATAGGCCTTGTTGGGGTCTTCCTCCAGGCCCATCATGGCCTCGGCGTCGACCAGCATCCGCTCGGGCACCCATGGCAGTGCCGCGACCTGCGCCACGGTCGCGCCGTCGCGCGAGGTCACCTCGACCAGCCCGCCTTGGTCGGGACGGCGAGGGTGCGGCACGATGTGGATGCCGGCCGCCTCGGAGAGCCGCTCGATGGCCTCGAAGCGCTTGGCGTTGTCGTGGTTGCCGGGGATGACCAGCACCGATCCGCCGGCCTCGTGCAACCCCACCAGGGCGCGGTAGACGATGTGCTCGGCTTGGGCCGAAGGGGCGAACTGGTCAAAGACGTCGCCGCAGACCAGCGTCAGGTCGACCTCCTGCTCGCGCGCGATGGCGATCACCTCGGCGAGCGCCGCCTCGACCTCGTCGAGGCGCTGACGGCGGTGCAGGGTCTTGCCGACGTGCCAGTCGCCGGTGTGCAGGATCCTCATCGGCCGAACTTCGCGAAGGGATCGTCGCCGGGCTCGGTGGCGACCTCGGAGCTGCGGGTCGCCCATGCCGGGAACGGGAACCGCACCTGCAACGGTACGGGGATCTGCGGCTGAGAGAGCATCATCGAGCCGGGCTTGAGGATCGCCGCACGCTGGCGGGCCGCCGCCGTCAGGAACCCGTATTCGGAGCGCTCGGACTCGGCGGTGTCCAGCCGCCCAACCACGCGGATCGCGCTGTTAGAGACCACGCGGCGCTCGACCTCGGAGGCCGTCTGCTGTGCGCCGATGAGGATCAGCCCGAGCGACCGGCCGCGCTCGGCGATGTCGAGCAGGACCTCCTTGATCGGGCTCCAGCCCTCGCGCGGCGCGTACTTGTTGAGCTCGTCGAGCACCAGGAAGACGAGCGGGCGCGGGCTACCGGCCCGCTCCTTGGCCTCGAACAGCTTTTTGACGACTACGCCGACGACGAAGCGCTTGGCGCGGTCGTGGAGGTTGTGGATGTCGATGACGCTGACCTGGTCAGCGGTCCAGTCGATGCGATGGCGCTCGACGTCGGCGGCGTCGCGGCCGCGGATCAGGTGCCCGCAGTGAAAACGCGCACTGTCCAGGCGGCGCAGGAAGGCGCTCACCGTCCCTGCGGCGATGTAGCCGCGCCAGGTGGAGGCGTCGTCCTCCAGGTGGCCGGCGATGAGCTCGCACAGCTCATCGAAGGAGTGCACGTTGGTCGGTGTCCCGAGGACGTCGGGCAGCCGGATCGATGCCGGGAAGTCGGGAATGTCCTCGGCCAGCCGGTCGAGCTGTTGCTCGACCCGGGCGACGAGGTCGGCGATCTGGCTGCGCTCGTTGCCCTCCTCCGTGAACAGGAACCGCAGGAGGCGGTCGCGGACGATGTCGCGCACCGTCCAAAAGTACGAGGTCACGCCCGCCTGCCGGCTGCCAGTGTCCGGAACGGCGACCTCAGCGCCCTTCTTGACCGGGGCCCAGAGGCCAACGGACGCAAATGGGGAGGCGGGCAGGCCCAGGGCGGCGTAGTCGGCGCGATCCTGCTCGCGCAGGCTGCGGTTGGGCTTGTCCAGGAACAGCAGGTCCTCGCCCTTGACGTTGAAGATCAGCGCCTTCGTGTTGGCCGCCTCGTTGCCGAGGACCTGGCCGTGGAAGAGCCCGTAGAGCAGGAAGCTGGCGTACGTGGTCTTCGTCGCCACGCCCGAGATCCCGGAGATGTTCACGTGGGCGCCGCGGCGGCCGTCGAGGAAGGACAGGTCGAGGTAGATCGGCAGGCCGTCGCGGGCGACGCCGGCCGCCAGCCGGTCCTCCATCGCGTCGAAGTACAGGGCCTCGTCGCGCTCGGCGCCGGTGACGCGGACCACCCCGTCGCCGGGCTGGGGCGGCACGTAGAGCTCGGGCTCGAAGCGCGTACTGACCACGTGGGCAGCGCGAGCCGTCGCCAGCGGCAGCAGGCCCTCCTCCGCCAGGAATACGTCGCTGTCGAAGCGGCTGCCCTCGTGGCGGGCACGGACCATGTCCACGACGCCGCTGATGCGCAGGACATCGGCGCCCGGCACTTGGGTGCGCACCATCACGACGTCGTCGAGCTGCAGGTAGGCGTCGTCCTCGATGCCCACCCAGAACTCCAACGGCGTCGCGTCCTCGGTCCCCAGTACGCGGCCCACGCTTCCGGGTTCAGCCGGCACGACCCACCTCCATCGAGATCCGCACCTCGAGCGCCCGGCGAACGAGCGCGGGATCTCCGAGGCGGTGACGCAGCACGCCTTCCAGCGCGCCGATTGGGAACAGGTTCTGCGGCGCGCGCGGATCACGCGCCGGGCTGGGCGCGAACCGCGGAAGGATCGCGCCTGTCAGGTCCGCCGTGCGCTGTGCCGCCGCCAGGCCGCTCATTGCACCGACCTCCAGGCGGACGATGCCGGCCATCATGCCGTCGATGCGACGGCGCTCGGCAAGGCGCAGGTACCACGTGTAGCGCTCCAGGCGGCCCCCGAGGCGGAAGATCGGCGTGCGCCCACCGACGCTGAGCTCGCCGAGGACGCGGGCGCGGGTGGGATCGAGGTACGAGCGGGTCTGGCGCTTGATCATGCCGACGGCGACTTCGGCGCTGGCGTGGGCCAGGGGACCGTCAGAGACCACGAGGTCGGCCTGGCCGCTGCGCAGCACCGCCCTGGCCAGATCGGCCTCGGCGTTGCGCATCGTGTTCTGAAGCTCGCGCAACGGGTCCAGCGGCTGGACCCCGCCGACCGAACGGGGTCGAAACGTCGTCGTGCGGCCGCCGATGAGGATGTTGAGCACCGGTGCCGTGAGGTCGCCGCCGACGACGATCTCGCGGCCGACGACCACGTCACCGATCACCGGAGGGCGCGTGGAGCGCGCGCAGCCCACCGCCCAGGAGCCGGCCAGCGCCGGCGCCTGCGCGTCGCCCTCCTCGGCGAACAGCTGGGCATCCACGCGCCGGACGCCGTCGACGAACGCGCAGCACGGCAGGCGGTCGTGGACGGGCGCCGGGATGGGCGCCCACGCGCCGCTGGCCTCGACGTCGAGGGCCAGATCAGCGGGCGCCCCGAGATCGGTGCCCAGCTCAACGGAGGCCCCGTACTCGGGGTCCCAGGGATCGATGCGCAGCTTCATCGTAGTGGTGAGTCGTGTTGCGCTTGAGTACTCTGACAGATCGTACACGCTTTCTCGACCGGCTTCGAGCTGTCACGCCTCGGAGGCGCAGGCATCAGCCGCTGGCTAACCCTGCGACGAAATCGTCTGCTTCCCCACCGAGCCGTCGCAGAGCCCCCTGTCGAGCGCTGCGAGTAACCTGCGCACGGCCGTGCGGACGGTCCCGATCAGGGTGAACATTGCAACTCGACATTGCGAACGTATGTTCGCAATGTCGTCAAGGCGGCCTCTGCGCTCCCTGCACGCCCGTAGCGTTGGAGCCGTGAGCGATCGTGTCGCGTGAGATCGACCTCGTCTATGACGACCTCGTCGCCGAGGAGAAGCTCAAGAACGGGACGAAATACGAGCGCCTAGCCGCGATCGTGTTCCGCGAGATCACCGGCGAGATCACCCTGCACGACCTGCGACTGCGCGGCGAGTCCGGCGTGCCGCACCAGATCGACGCCGTCGTCCGCGAAGCGCGCCGGCGGATCCTGATCGAGACCAAGGACTACAACACCGTCGTCGACCTTCCCATCGTGCGCAACTTCTGGGGCGCGGTCGAGGACATCGAGCCCGAGGAGGCGTTCATCGTCACGACCCAGGGCTTCAGCGCGAACGCCGAGAAGTACGCGCTGGCGAAGGGCATCAGGCTCGCCATCCTGCGCCCGCCACGCGACGAGGATTGGGAAGGCTTCATTCGCCGGATCGAACTCGAGATCACGGTTACCGGCCAGGCAGGACCGCCGAACGTGACCTGGGAGATTCACCCCGACGACCACGACAAGGTCGCCGAAGGCCAGGCCGCCCGCGGCCTCACCGACACGACGAGCCTAAGGCTGAGCGACGAGGTCGGCACGACGCGTGACTTCCTCCCCCTGCTGGAAGAGCAACTGCACGAGGAGTACGGCAAGGTATCGCTCGGCGGCAGCAAGACGATTGGTCGTCTCAACAAGCTGGAGGAGCCGACGTGGCTGCATCTTCCAGGCGCCGAGCCCGTGCGTGTCAACGCCTGGAAGTGGGAGGTCCGCGTCGCCTCTGCGACCACGACGCACATCGTCGACGACAGCGTCGCGGGCCTGGCCGCCCAACTCGTTCTGAGGACGCTCGGCGGGAGCATTGGCCGCATGTTTCGCCGCAGCGAGATCGAACGCTGGACGTTCGACGGCAGCCGCGTCGTTCCGCGAAAGTCGCTCTGACGCTCGCACGCAGGGACATTTCCGTGCAGCTGCGGGCGATTGTCGGGGCCGCTTGCGAGCCGCCTGCGCATGATCGCCCCACCCCGTGGAAACCGCTAGTGGTCGTGCTCCAGCCGTGCCCAGACCACCGGTCTTGCGACGACGGCGCACGATAGTCAAGGGTTCCCCCACGCCTGCGCGATACCGCTCGACCGACCCGCCGGGCAGGAGCGCGACGCGCTACCCGTGCGCCGGCTCGCCATGGCGGCCGCCTCGTTCAGGCACTTATCGCGAAGAGTGCCCGAAACCGCGGGAATCGGCCCATATCGCCCACGATCCGATCCGCCAGAGCACAGCACGCGGCCATAAAGTCCCTGCTAATCGGCGATTACACGCCTGCGGAGCGGGTGCATCGCACCCAGGAGGTCGCCGGTTCGAGCCCGGCTAGCTCCACTCCTTCGGAACCCTCGCCACCACGGCGGGGGTTTCGTCGTTTCTGGGCTCAGGCTGCATCGGCGCTGATCGCACTCCGACCTGCCCTCGGGCGAGTTGGGACGGGAGGAGGCGCGCACCGCGGCGTGGGATCGGCGAACCCTCGACATCACGCTGCCGCGAGGGGCGATCGCCAGCCCCTCCCACCGCCGCAGACCACGTTGCCGGCGTGCGCGCCGCGGTCGCCCTCGAGCGCGAGTCGGCGAAGCGGCCGCGCGGCGGCGCATCTCGACATTCGCGGGGCTGGAGGCGTACCTGCGCGTGGCAGTGTGGCGTGACCAGTTCGAGGCGTGGTGGGCTCGAACCTGACGGTGGTACCGCCGGAGCGCGACTGCCCGCGCGCCGCCTGCTCATCCGCAACCCATGAGCCCTCGATCTCGTGTCGATCATTGCGATTATTGCGTTAGTTTCGAATAGTCGCTATCCTGGACCCTTCCGATCCAGCCCAGCGAACGCCATGGCAACCACCACGCCCCAACCCCGCGAGGACCTGCTCCGCGCCGCACCCGACGACCGCGAGGCGCTGGAGGCGCTGCGCCGGCAGCTCGACGAGCTCTCGCACATGCGCCGCACCGCACGGCTCGTCGACTCCGACGGCGAGGCGATCGAGATCCCCGCCTGCGCGCTGCACGCCCTCCAGCTCGTCGTCGAGGGCATGGCCCGCGGCCAGACGCTTGCCCTGGTGGCGCACGGCAGCGAGCTGACCACGCAGGAGGCCGCCGACCTGCTGCACGTCTCGCGGCCGCACCTGGTCAAGCTGCTCGACGACGGCGTCATCGACCACTACAAGGTCGGCACCCATCGGCGCGTGCGCCTCGACGACGTCCTCGACTACCGGGCGCGCCGCGCCGGCGTGCGACGGGAGCGACTCGACGAGCTCACCCGGCTCTCTGAAGAGCTCGAGGGCGGCTACCGCTAACCCTGCACTATCCCGAACGACTGGCAAGCTGTTCGCCGCCGTCCTGGACGCCAGCGTCCTGTATCCGCTGCCGCTGCGCGACACGCTGCTGCGGATCGCCGAGACCGAGCTCTACTGGAGCGAGCGGATCCTCGACGAGGTCGCCCGCAACCTGATCGCCGACGGCCGCGCCAGCGAGCAGCAAGCCCGGCGACTGATCGAGACCATGAGCGCCGCCTTCGACGGCGCCGCGGTACCCGGCGCCGCAATCGAGCGGCTCGAGCCGGCGATGACCAACGATCGCAAGGATCGCCACGTGCTCGCCGCGGCCGTCGCCAGCGGCGCGCACGCCGTCGTCACGCTCAACCTCAAGCACTTCCCGCCCGCCGACTGCGCACCGCTGGCCATCGAGCCGCTGCACCCTGACGCGTTCCTGCTCGATCTCTACGCCCGCGTCACGCGTCTACGCAGCCGTCGAGCGCCAGGCCGCCGTGCTGCGCCGCCCGCCGCTCACCCTCGATGAGCTGCTCGAGCGCCTCGCCGTCACCGTGCCGGAATTCGCGACGGCACTGCGCCGCCACGCCTGACGATCGGCGCCACGCACGAGGGCTGCCGCGCGCGAGAGCGAGCAGCTCCGGCAACCGGCGGGGCGATGCATGATGGCTCGGCGGCCGCGAGACGCCCGCGCCCGGACCAGGCGAGCGGCCGCGCGGTTCCGGGACGCCACGCGTGACGAGACGGCTGCTTTGATTGCGCCACCGACAGGATCCGGTCGGGAGGGCAACGAATGTGTCGAGGTCGCATTGCGTCGGCTCCGATCAGTCGTTGACAGTGGTGGACAGCAGGTCTTCGACGACGCGGGTCCTCCAAAGCGCGGAAGGCCGTCGGTTGACAGGAGCCGGCGCAGGCGCCACAATTGTGGCGTGACTGCTGAACCGCTCCGCAGCGTCCGAGACCATCTCTCGGAGATCGTCGATCGCGTCGAGCACGAGCACGAGCGCGTGGTGATCACGCGCAACGGCCGCGAGGCCGCCGTGCTGCTCAGCGCCGCGGATCTCGCCGAGCTCGAGGAGACCTTGTCGGTGCTCAGCGACCCGGAGGCGCTGGCGGACATTCGCGAGGCCGACGCTGCGTATGCGCGTGGTGACGTCATCCGCGGCATCGACACGGTCCGCGCTCTGCGATCGTGAGCGCCGGCGAGGGCTACGATCTCGTCGTCACACCACCCGCCGCCAGAGCTATCGCAGAACACCTGCCCGAGCCGATCGCCACAGCCGTCGTCGAGTTCTTGACGACCAGCCTGGTTCGCGAGCCGCGGAGGGTCGGTAAGCCGCTACGCCGCGAACTCGCCGGCATCTGGTCCGCACGTCGAGGCACCTATCGTGTCCTCTACCGCGTGCGCGACGACACGCGCGAGGTGATCGTGCTGCGCATCGAACACCGCGGTGATGTCTACCGGCCCCGCTGACCCACCAAGAATCGCCGGCCGCTTCCGCTCCGGCACGCAGCTCTCGCGCTCGACGGCCAGTGACTGAGTGCCTGAATCGACGGGATCCGCGGACATCCGCCGCAGTCGCCCGCCGTCGGTGGCCTCGCGAATCACCTGCTAATTCAGCGCCGCGTTCCGCGGCAGCTTTGGTGGATCGCACCCAGGAGGTCGCCGGTTCGAGCCCAGCTAGCTCCACCATTTCGGTTCTAATCGAACCACCGACCGAAGCCCCCGATTCCCCCGCGGAATCGGGGGCTTCGGGGTTTTTGGTGCCGCTTGCGCCGCTACCCAGGGACGGGGCGGCGCTTGCGGATTGGCCGTTCTTGCGGGCTTTGGCCAAGTTGACGACCTCGGCAATTTCTTGGGTCAGCTGGGAGCCTTCGACTCCGTCCTCGGCAATCCAAATAGCGCTGAAGAGCGCCTGGTTCATGATCCGGCGGGTGGTGTCGTCGGCTCGGAGGTAGAGGGACTGGAGGTCTTGCCCGAGCAGATCGAGGCCGAGGTCGATCGTCTTCTGGATGTCCTGGTGGCCGATGCTGAGGCGATTGATGATGGCTTGGGCTTGTTCGCGTTCGCGGGCGATGCGGGTCACTTCGTCGTTGATGACGTCGGTCGAGAACCCTCGTGTGGTCGCTCGCAGCAGCTTGCGTTCTTCCTCGCGCAGGTTGGTCAGGACCTTCTCGCAGCGAGCGATCTCCTGTTCGGCGACCATGGCGAGCGCTCCCAGGTGCTGGCGCAGGGCTTCTCGGGTCTGGTCGCGCTCGGCTGGCGTGATCGACACGGTGGCGTAGTGGCGCTCGATCGCTTCCTCGATGAGCGGCACGGGCTGGTACCCCTGGACGCAGAGGCCCTTCTGCTGCGAGGAGCAGACGAAGTACTCGTAGGCGGTGCCGTTGCGTCCGGTGTTGCGGCTGTAGGTCAGCCGGCGTCCGCAGCCGGCGCAGAACACGGTGCCCTTGAGGTAGTGCTTGTGCTTGCGGTCGCGTTCGCCTGATGCCTTGTGGGCCTTGAGTACGGCCTGCACGCGGTCGAACGTCTCGCGGGTGACGAGCGGTTCGTGGCGGCCGGTGAACTTCTGGCCCCGGTAGGTGACGATGCCGACGTAGTAGTCGTTGGCGAGGATGTCGGCGACGGTGGTGTGCCCCAGGGGTCGCGGTTCGCAGCGCTTGGTGCGTCGGCTGCGCAGGCCCCGAGCTTCCAGCAGCGCGACGAGATCGGCGATCGAGTACCGGCCGGTCGCGTAGCACTCGAACGCCCATCTGATGTGATGCTCTCGCTCGGGATCGAGCTGGACGACGCGCACCTCGCTCCCGGTCGAGAAGTCACGGCGGTTGAGGTAGCCAGGCGGGACACGTCCCGGCGTGCCGCCACGCTTTGCCTTCTCTGTGGCCCCCTTGATCACTTCGCTCGCGAGGTTGTCGCTGTAGAACTCCGAGAACACGGCCATCATGCCGTGCGTCAGGCGACCTATCGGTGTGTCCTCGATGTTCTCCGTTGCGGAGACGAGCTGGGCGCCGACGGAGCGCAGGTCGTACACCATGTTGGCGTCATCGCGGCGGTTGCGTGCGAAGCGATCGACCTTGTACACGATCACGTAGTCAACGTCGCGGTGCTGCTGCACCCGCTTGAGCATCTTTTGCAGCTCGGGGCGGCCGGTGGTCTTGGCCGATTCGGCTCGTTCGATGTACTCGTCTACCACGACGGCACCGAGCTTCTCGGCTTCGTCGGTGCAACGCGCACGCTGCGCGGCGATCGAGAGGCCGTCGTCATCAAAGTCGGTTTCGAGCTGGCCGCGCGAACTCACGCGGAGGTACAGAATGGCTCGCTTCAGGGGTGCGGTGTCACTCATGACGGTTCTCCTGGTGGGTCTGTGCGATTGCTACCGAGCATCTCGGTGATGAAGGCTCGGCAAGCCGGAGCCGGCGCTTCGCCGGGGATGCAGGGCACAGCGGTGCGCCTGTCGGGCAGGTCGATGATGTGCTTGATCTCGTGGATCACGGCGATGGTCCGCTCGGCGGGGTCAAGGTCGGGGTCGATGACGATCTCCCAGCTCGTGGCGCTGTGGACGAGCTGTGCGGGATGTGGCAGGCCACGCCAGTAGCGGAGGCGAACTGCCGGGATGCGCTCGACCAGCGCGTCGATGTCGATCGGCACCGGGATCTCGGTGATGGCGCGAAGGGCGCGGGCTTGGCTGATCGCCACCTTGCGTCGACTGATGCCGTCGCTGGAGATGGCTCGCAGCCGCTCCAGCACGCTCCACCCGACCGGTGCCCTCAGGCGGTCGTGGTGTGATCGGTGCGCGGGCGTTGCCGCTTGATCCGCCTCACGAAGTCCTCGGTCTTGCGGGTCTGTTCCGCTGTCATCTTCTCCTGAAGCGCCAACGCGATCCGCCAGTCGATCACTCGCGGGCCGAGCGGTGCGTCGAGGTGTTCGACGCGGCTCACCGGAATGTGAAGCAGGTCGGCGAGGCTGGCCAGTCGGTCCGGAGCCGGACGGTGGTATCTGCCGCTTTCCACGTCCCGGAGCCATGTCAGCGGGATGCCGGTGCGTCGTTCGACCTCGCGCAGTGACAGCCCGCGCTTCATGCGTGCTTTGTAGATCTCCCTCCCTAGTGTCTGTGCTTCCTGTTGCCTCATCCATAAACTCCTGTTACTCCTTTCATTATACTATTCCTCTTAGGTTCTGTCACCTGTTAAACATCACCCTCACCGGAATGTCAATACGCTTATGGCTTGCTACCCCGGTGAGGGTGAGGTTGTTGTGGTTGATTCGGCTACGACAAGGCCGCGATCTTCGTCTCCAGTTCGCTCTTGCGATCGGCGACCGATGCCACCAGCTCGTCGTAACGGGCCTGGGCGGTATCGACCTCAGCTCTGGCCGTTTCGACCTCACGGTCGATGTTTGCCAGCGCTTCTTCGAGCAGGGCCTTGGCCTGCGCCAACGCGTTGTCCACGCTGAGCGGTTGGGCGGTCGCCCGACTCCGGCCCCGCGACCGGGGGCTGCTGCTCGTGCCGCCATCGAGCTTCTTCTTGTGGTTGTAGTAGTTGGCTCGCACGGCGTTCTCCTTCTTGCCGCGCTCCTCAGCCACGGTGCGCACGGCGTCAGCGAATCTCGTCCCGCTGCCGGTCAACTCCTCGATGCGCTCGTACACGACTTCGGCTTCGGTCTTCTTGGCCATCGGGTGCTGCTCCTGTCTGGTTGTTATAGATCCCTTGCGGTTGTCGCCGACTCTATATCACGGTGGTCGTGGTGTGGTAGGGGCGGGCGCTTCAGATCGTGCGTGTGCACGTCTGAAGCGCCCTGCCATCCCTGTTACGAGGCGGTCAGTGCCTCGATCTTCTTCTCGATCTCGGCCTTGCGCTCGTCCGCGCTGGCAGCCAGCGCCTTGTGCTCGTTCGCAGCCTCAACCGCTCGTTCCTCGGCGGCGGCCACCTCGGCGTCGATGTTCTCGATCGAGCGACGCAGCGTTGCCACTGCCGACTCGACCGCATCGGCCGGGGTCGTCTCCCGCTTGCGCGAGCGACGCACACCGCCACTGGCGGTACCGCCTCCCTCAAGCTTGCGCTTGTGGGTGTAGTACGAACCACGGAGACTGTCCACGGCCTGGCCGTACTCCTCGGCCTTCGCCTTGAAGGCATCGGCCTTGCTACTGCCGGCCTCGATCAGCGCGTTGACCTCCTCGTAAATCTGCTCGGCCTTCGTCATCGAGTCCGAGCACCTCCCTTCGGGTTGGATGGCTGTAACGGCAGGCAGAAGCACCCGGCTTCCGCCCACCGGGGGCCATCCAGCCCCCTCAAGGAGACCCACCATCACTACCGCCGCCCGGCAGCCTGCTTGGCCAGCACCTGCTGCACCCGCTCAAACGTCGCGTCATCCACCAGCGGCTGATGCAGCCCCGGATAGCTCACGCCACGCCAGCGCACCACGCCCGTGTAGTAGACGTTTTGAGCCAGGCCGGGATTGACGGAGTCCGTCAAGCCAGGATTTCGTCCTGGGGAGAGGAAGGACTTCTGCGATGCCTGCCCCGAAGAAATACCCGGACGAGCTGCGGGAACGCGCGGTGCGGC
>Ga0153956_1000992_pt1 | contig 27995 bp, 22 predicted proteins | sample TSFL040MetaG_FD_104704 | JGI IMG/M metagenome (GOLD analysis project Ga0153956, IMG submission 104704) | Attine ant fungus gardens microbial communities from Florida, USA - TSFL040 MetaG | ecosystem: Host-associated > Fungi > Mycelium > Unclassified | place: USA: Florida, Wekiwa Springs... | reverse complement strand
TGTGCGGGCGGCCTGCTTCACGTAAGGGCAACGCCGGGCCACCAGCCCGTCTCATGCCCTTCCGCTTGCATCCCACCCGCACACAGCCCCAGACCTTCGGGACGTTTTGACCACACCTTCTAGGTCGTCGAAACAAGCCGGCATGGAGGCCGGTTGCTCGTATTTAGCTTCCTTTGAGCCTTACGGGGTTAAGTCTCCCTAAGAATCTAGGAAGCGGGTGGAAGCCATGAGGCAGGATTTCGCCCCCGCCGTATCGCTTCGAGATACGGCAAGGCGCATTTATCGTCCGAAGATTCGAGCGTCCGGCGGAGCTGTCGTAGATTTCAACGGGCGAAACCAGGGAGACATCGGCTCGCATAGGGGGGTGCCCCGGTGGTGAGCACGCTGGCTCATGCCGACGCCATCCGGTCGCGCGATCCACTCTCGCAGATGGCCGGCCTGGCACTCGACTTCGTCGCGCGGATGATTCCTTCGCCTCTGGGCATGTTCGTCGTAGTGCAGGGTGCGAGGCACTACGTGCTCACGGCGGTGAAGGCCGATCCGATCCTCGGTGCCGATCCGGAAGTGCTGGCCCGCGAGTACATGGCCGCGGTGGACGGATCTGATCCGATCCTGAACCACTTCCGTGCGAGCAGTCGGGCCAACCTGGTCGACACGACCCGTTTCGGCGAAGTCGAAGGCTTCGAAAACAGCCAGGTGAGTGAGCAGTTCTTCGCCTCATACGGGCTCGGCCCGATTCTCATCCTTTCCCTATGGGACGAGCAGACCAAGCAGAGATGCCTACTGATCCTCTCTCGCTCCAAGGACGAGAACGATTTCTCGGAGCGCGAGAAATCGTTCCTGCGCCAGGCCGCGCCTTTGCTGACGCAGTCCTGCCATTGCGCGATCGGGCTCGGAGGGCTCAGCGCCCCGGCACCTGGCGCGATCGCCGAGGCATTGACCGCGCGGGAGCTGGAGATCGCGATTTTGGCAGCCCATGGGTACACGAACTGTCAGATAGGCGAGAGGCTGAACATCGCGCCCGGCACGGTCAAGTGCCACATGCACAACGTCTACTCGAAGCTGGGCATCGATTCCAGAGTTCGTCTGGCGCTGGTGCTCGGAATCCCCACCTAGCCATCTCGGTCTACACCGGCGGGTATAGATCCCGGCCACCGGCTATGTCCGTGGATATGTCTGTCTTGACGCCCCGAGTGACCGGCAGCAGGGTCGCCTAAGGAACGGAACTCGCTAGAGCCAGACGCCAGGAGCGGAGCATGTCGAACAAGTTGAAGATTCGCTGGAACGCAGCTTTTACCCCGATACGGACGATCCGAAACACGGCACGATTTCTGGCCGTCGTTTCGGCGTTCATCGTCGCGATGGCCGCGATCGGCGTCGCCAGCGCGGCCGCCGACGGCACCATCGTCGTGATGAAGGGGGGCGACAGGTCCGCCTCGAACAGCGTCACCGGGGCAACCAACTACGCTTCGGCGGCTTCCGGCTCGCTCTTCGAGTACACGACCGGAACCCCGACCCTCCCGGCCACGGTCTGGACTCAGTTCCCGGGGGCGACCAACGCCTCCGGCCAGGCATCCGCCGTGGTCCCCGCCGGGACCTACTACGTGCGGGAGAAGACGGCCGGAACCGGGTTCACCAACTTCGGTCCGGTGAGCAGCCTTTCCTACAACGGAGCTCAGCCCTATGTGGCGAGAGTGACCGTGCAGAACAACCAGACCACCTACGCATTCCCGCACTCCAACACGAGCGGAACCCCGTCCAGCTGGACACCCGGCAACTCGGGATCGTCAAGCAACAACGGTTCCCCCTTCATCAACGTCAGAGACAACGGCACCCTTCCTTCCGGCTGCGGCACCAACATCCTGCTGGTGCTCGATCGCTCCGGCTCGATCGATCCGTACAAGGACCAGTACGAAGCGGCAGCCAAGCAGTTCGTCTCCAGCCTCAACGGCACCCCGACCCAGATCGGCATCGTCAGCTTCAACTCGGACGTCAACTCCTACCAGCCCGCGCAGGGCAACTCGTCCTTCTACCAGTCGCCGTTGAGCCTGGCGAACCCTGCCAGCGCCAACACCTTGAACACGGTGATCGGGAACATCTACAACTCGCCCGACAGCCTGACCAACTGGGACGGCGTGCTCCAGGCGGCGGCGCAGTCGAAATCGTTCACTCCCGACGCGACCACCGGCCAGACCGCGAACCCCGACATGGTCGTCTTCATCACCGACGGCAACCCGACCACCAGCGAGGTCAACACCAGCAGCTCGAACGAGGATCTGATCAACCTGAGCTCCGGAATAGCCTCGGCCAACCTGGTGAAGAACCAGGCCAGCCGGCCCGGCATGAAGGTGAAGCTGATGGCGATCGGGGTCGGCAACGGAGTCACGCTGGACAACCTCAAGGTCGTCTCCGGGCCCGATGAAGGCGTGGACGGCGACTACGCCGCTCCGACCATCCCCCAGCTCGGCGACTTCCTCAGCGAGCTCGCCGCTTCGCAGTGCGGCGCCCGGGTCTACGTACGGAAGCAGATCACCGGCCAGGCGGCGAACCAGCCCGGCTGGTCCTACACGGCGACCGATCCCCGGCCCGGCAAGACCCCGACCTACCTGGACGGTAACCGGACCACCCACAGCAGCGGCAACCCGCCGGTGATCGAGACCGGTGCCTTCTTCTCCCAGCTGCCGTCGACCCCGACCACGGTCAACGTGAACGAGGACGCGGCCGGCCAGCCGCTCGGCAACTTCGACCTGACCGGGGTGGACTGCCGGTACGACAGCTATGACGGAAACACCCAGGTCCCGGGCGGGGTGAAGAACGGCCTCCAGTACAGCCTCCCCGTGAGCCGTGGCGACGCGATCTACTGCACCTACACAAACACGCCGAAAACGACCTTGAGCGTCACCAAGACGCCGGACAATCAGGTCGTGAACGCGGGCGACGACGCCGAATTCACGATCCAGGTCACCAACACCGGCGCCAATCCGGCCTCCGGGGTCACCCTGGCCGACGCCCTGCCGGCCGCCGGGGTGGGCGGGTGGACCATCTCCCAGCAGCCGGGTGGAGCGCCCTGCCAGGTCGCCGCCGGCAGGCTGAACTGCTCCTTCGGTGACCTGAACGCGGGCCAGTCGGTCACAGTCAAGGTCAAGACGGGCACCTCATTCGCCCAGTGCGGGGTCTACGACAATCCCGCCGCGGTGGCCTCGGCGGCGAACGCCGCCGATGTCTCGGACGGCGGCAAGATCACCTGCCAGAAACCGAACCTGACCGTTCAGAAGACCGGCAACGGGCCGATCGACGCAGGCCAGGACGCCGCTTTCACGATCACGGTCGGCAATTCGGGACCGGGTGTGGCCAAGTCCGTGAGCGTCAACGACCCTCTGCCCGGCGGTACCGCCGGACCCTGGACCATCGGGTCCCAACCAGGGGGCAATCCATGTTCGATTGCCGGCGGAAATCTCAGCTGCAGCTTCGGTGACATTGCCGCCGGGCAGCAGGTACAGGTCGTGGTCAAGGCCCCGACCAGCAACACGGCCTGTGCCACCTACGACAACGTGGCCACCGCGTCGGCGGCCAACGCGCCGAGCGGAACCGCCAACGCCTCGGTCACCTGCCGCAAGCCAGCCCTCAGCACCTTGAAGACCGCGATCCAGGCCAGCATCTCGGCCGGTGACACGGCCCAGTTCGAGATCACCGTCTCGAACGCCGGGCCGGGGACCGCCAACGCCGTGACCCTGAGCGACCCGCTGCCGGGCGGAGTCTCCGGCCCCTGGCAGATCGTCACCCAGCCGGCCGGCAACCCCTGCCAGATCGCCGGTGGGAGCCTCGGCTGCGATTTCGGCTCGCTCACGGCCGGCGCCTCGGCCACGGTCCGGATCCAGGCCCCGACCAACTTCGACAACTGCACGACCCTGCCCAACCTGGCGACGGCGTCGGCCAGCAACTCACCGGACGCATCCGACGACGCGACGATCCAGTGCCAGAAGCCCAACCTGACGGTGGACAAGCAGGGCAACGGCCCGATCGACGCGGGAAGCCCGGCCAGCTTCACGATCACCGTCGCCAATGGGGGCCCCGGTGTCGCCCGGTCCGTCGCTCTCGACGATCCGCTGCCGGGCGGCACCGCCGGGGCTTGGAGCATCACCTCCCAGCCGGCGGGGAATCCCTGCCAGATCGTCGCCGGGACCCTGAGCTGCGCCTTCGGCGACCTGGCGGCCGGTAACTCCCGTCCGGTCACGGTCCAGGCGCCGACCGCCTTCGAGCACTGCACGCAGTACGACAACCTGGCGACCGCCTCGGCCGGCAACGCGCCGGATGCGACCGACTCGGCATCGGTCGCGTGCCGCAAGCCGGCCCTCGACGTGACCAAGACCGGCAACGGCCCGATCAACGCCGGGGAAGACGCCTCCTTCACCATCACGACCTCGAGCACGGGCCCGGGGGTCGCCGAGGGCGTCAAGCTGAATGACACGCTGCCGGCCGGCACCGCCGGCGCCTGGGCCATCGCATCCCAGCCCGCGGGCAACCCCTGCCAGATCGCCGGAGGGGCGCTCCAGTGCGACTTCGGCGACATGCCTGGCGGCACCTCGGCGGCGGTCACGGTCAAGGCGGCCACCGATGCGACTCACTGCGCCAAGTACGACAACACAGCCGGAATCTCGTCGGACAACGCTCCCGACGACTCCGCATCGGCTTCGGTCCAATGTCTGAAACCCGACCTCACGCTGCAGAAGACCGGCAACGGCACGGTCGACGCCGGCGATGACGTCGTCTTCGACATGACCGTCACCAACGGTGGCCCGGGAACGGCCAAGTCCGCCAAGCTGAGCGATCCCCTCCCAACCGGGACCGCCGGGGCCTGGTCGATCGCCTCCCAGCCGGCGGGCAGTCCCTGCGCGATCGTCGCCGGGCAACTCGAGTGCGACTTCGGCGACCTGGCAGCCGGACAATCGCGAACAGTGACGATCAGCGCGGCCACCGACTTCCAGCGATGCGCCGCGTACGACAACACCGCCACGGCGACTGCCGACAACGGCTCGTCGGCGGTCGGATCGGACACCGACGAGTGCGAGAAGCCCGATCTCAAGGTGTCGAAGACCGGCAACGGACCGGTCAACGCCGGTGACGACATCTCGTTCACCGTCGATGTCGGCAACGACGGGCCGGGCAAGGCCAAGGCGGTGACGCTCGACGACCCGCTGCCCACCGGGGTCGCCGGCAGTTGGGCAATCGACTCGCAGCCGGCCGGGGCTCCGTGCGAGATCGTGAGCGACGTGCTGAGCTGCCATTTCGGTGACATGGCGGCGGGAGACTCCGCCGAGGTGACGGTGAAGGCGCCGACCAGCCACGATGCCTGCAAGCTGTTCGAGAACACCGCCACCGCGACCGGCGCCGGTCTCCCGGAAAGCGAGGCGTCGGCCTCGGTCTCCTGCCTGAAACCGGCTCTGGGGGTCCTGAAGACAGCCGTGAACGGCACGATCTCGGCCGGCGACACGGCGGCGTTCTCGATGACCGTCTCCAACACCGGCCAGGGCGTGGCCCGGGACGTGGTGCTCGACGATCCGTTGCCCAGTGGGGCGGGCACCTGGACGATCGACTCGCAGCCGGCCGGCAATCCGTGCGCGATCCAGGCCGGGCATCTGAGCTGCCACTTCGGCGACATGCCGTCCGGGGGCAGCGCCGTGGTCAAGGTCAAGGCGACCATCGACTTCGACCAATGCTCGACCATGGTCAACCTGGCGACGGCGTCGGCCGACAACGCGCCCCAGGCCGAGGGGCAGGCGACGATCAACTGCCAGAAGCCGGCCCTGAAGCTCACCAAAAACGGCAACGGCCCCATCGACGCTGGAACTGACATTCAGTTCGAACTGACCCTGTCGAATGGTGGCCCAGGTGTCGCGAAGGCAGTGGTGTTGACCGACGCCCTGCCTTCCGGCACCGCCGATTCCTGGTCGATCGCCTCGCAGCCGGCCGGGAACCCCTGTGCGATCCAGGGCGGGAAGCTCACCTGCCAGCTCGGCGACATGGCCGCCGGGACCCAGGCCAAGGTGACGCTGAAAGCGCCTACCGACGGCCAGGACTGCGGCACCTACGACAACACGGCAACGTTCACGGCCGCCAACAGTCCGGCCGGGTCGGCCAGCGCGACCGTCGAGTGCATGGCTCCGGCTCTAGAGCTGAAGAAGACCGGAAACGGCTCGATCGATGCCGGCCAGGACGTGAAGTTCACGCTCGAGGAGACCAACGACGGTCCCGGGGTCGCCACTGGAGTGGTTCTGAACGATCCGCTTCCGGCTGGGGCCGCGGGCGCATGGAGCATCGATGCGCAGCCCGACGGCAGCCCCTGCTCGATCGCCAACCTGGTGCTGAGCTGCGACTTCGGTGACATGCCATCCGGGGACTCGCAGGTGGTCCAGATCTCGGCCCCGACCAGCCCGACCCGGTGCGTCCGGTACTTCAACGAAGCCTCGCTCAGCGCGACCAACCTGGGCTCGGTCACCGACTCGGCCCAGGTCGACTGCCACAAGCCACCGGCGCCGAAGCTGAAGCTGAGGAAGTCAGCCAACAAGAAGCGGGTATTCCCGGACGAGTTGGTCAGGTACAAGGTTCAGGTACGTAACGTACGCAAGGGCTCCGTGGCCGAGAAGGTGAAGGTCTGCGACCGGCTGCCCGGCCACATGACGGTCGCCTCCCGGGGCAAGGATTCGTTCTTCGAGAACGGAAAGCTCTGCTGGTCGATCGACCGGCTCCCGTACTCGAAGGGGTGGAGGACCTTCCGCTACACGGCCCAGGTCGATCAGGACGCCCGCCCGGGCGAGAAGCTGAAGAACGTGGTCGTGCTCGGTGCTCTCAAGGACTTCTGGACCGTCGTGGTGAAGCCGCCCGAGGTGAGCCCGGCCCGGAGAGTCACTCCGGTCACCGGATGATCGCGGGCCGGCATGCGACACCGAATCGCCTTCGCCTTCGCGATCGCCGTCCTCACCCCGATGCTGGTCTGCTCGGAGGGTGAGGGCGGAGCGGAGGCGGGGCAGATCCAGACTTCGACACGTGGCATCGAGATCAGCTCGCTCCCTTCGCAACGGGTACCGGGGCCGTCCCAGACAGACGGGACCTATACGGCTCGCATCGTCGTCGCGACGGCGGTGCGCCGCCGCCCCGGCGGGTCGGCGGTCAAGTGGGTGGCCCGCACCAAGACGAAATGGTCGGGGGGCGGGCAGAAGCTGATGGTGCTCGGGTCACGGCAGGTCGGCGGAGAGTCCTGGCTCAAGGTGCGTCTGCCGATCCGCCCCAACCGCTCGGCCGGATGGCTGCCCCGGAACCGGGTCGTGCTCGGGCACAGCCCCTGCTTCATCCTGATCGACCTGTCACAGCGCCGGCTCCGGCTGTACCGGGCCGGCCGGATGGCCAACACCTGGCGGGTGGTCGTGGGGGCTCCCCCGACCCCGACCCCGCGCGGTCTCTTCGCACTCTACGACCGCGTTCCGCAGGCCGATCCGCACGGGTTCATCGGGCCCTGGGCGGTGCCGCTCACAGCCCATTCCAGGCAGCTTCGGAGCTTCGACGGCGGACCGGGGCTGGTCGCGCTCCACGGAAGGGACGGAGCCAGCCTGCTCGATCCCCTGGGCACGGCGGCGTCGCATGGCTGCGTGCGGATGAGCAACGGCCGGATACGGGCCGTGGCCGCGACCTCGATGGGAACCGCGGTCAGGATCCAGCGCTGACCGGATCTGCCTTGATCATTGCCACCTAGAAAACGGTACAGAAGTCGGATATGTTCGGGGTGCGGGCCCGTCCCGTCTCGTATGGTCAGATCGGAGGAAGGTTCATGGATTCTGTTGGCTGGATGACTCGTTCCCGGGTCGTTTTCGTAGGGGTCGCAGTCGGGCTGGTCGCTGCGCTGGGCCTCGCGTCCGGCCAGGGAGCGAGCGGCAAGCCGGCAAAGAAGCCGAAGCTGGGCAAGGAAGGCTCCTATGCCCAGACCTTCGCCAACGGCACCAAGATGTGGCGGGACGACACCAGCATCACCGTGTTCACCCGCGGCCGCAAGGTCATCGCGGTCTGGGTGACCTCGAATTACAAGCTCGACGGAGGCGAGAAGTGCTGGCCGATCGGCAGCCCCGGCACCCTGCTGCCGGACAAGACGACGATGGGACCGGTCCCGGTCCAGATCCGTCCGAAGAGCCCGGTCTCGCTGAACGCGAAGAACTCGTTCACGGTCAGGCAGACCGTGAGCAATCCCTTCTATGACAACGGTGGCGGGTCGATAACCGGGAAGCTGCTTCCCTCCGGGCGAATGAGCGTCACGGCTCGACTGTCGCAGGCAGCCAACGGGATACAGGGCCGGTGCAGCACCGTGCTGAAGACTCCGAAGGCGAAGTTCAAAGCCTTCAAAGTCGGGCCGGACATCGGCTGAGGATGTTCGGCGACGGCGACGGCGGCCCGTCTGGGACGGCCGCTCAAACCGGGAAACCGTCGGCGACAGTGGGAAGGGCCCATTCGGGGCCGGCCGCCTGGAGCGTCTCCAGGTCGAACAGGCCGGTGGCGACGCTGACGACCCGGATGCCGGCTTCATGGGCGGCGGTGACGTCGCGCGGTGTGTCTCCGACCGCGACGAAGTCGTCCTTGGAGAGGACCTGGGGGATCCCGTTCGGGTACTGACCGGTGGCGCAGGCGACTATCCCGCGCTTCACCGCGGCCATGGTGAGCTCGGTGCGATCGGATGAGTCCGAGCCGTAGCCGCCGAAGGAGAAGAAGCGACCAAGGTCACCGCGTTCCAGCTTGATCTTCGCGGCCGGTTCGATGTTGCCGGTCGTCACGCCGAGGGGCATCCCCTCGGCAGAGAGCCTCTCGAGCAGCTCGACGATGCCGGGCTCTATCCGGTAGCCGGGCGATTCGGCGACGGCGGCGGGCAGCTCCCGCACATAGACCGGGGTCAGTTGGTCGACGTCGTCCTGGGTCGGTGGACGGTCCAGGACGGTGGAGAGGGCGGCACAAGCGACATCGTGATCGGTCATGCCGGATTCGGTCACCTCGGCGATGTCGACCGACACCCCATGCACTTCCTGGAACGCCTTGTCCCAGGCGACCCCGCCGGCTCCGCCGGTGGTCAGCAGGGTGCCGTCTATGTCGAAGATGACGGCTTTGACCGCCGCATCGACCGAGGCCGGACTCAAATCGGCCTCCGGCTCACTTGCGTCCGTTGGCTTCGCGGTAACGGCGGATCAGAGCCGAGGTCGAGCTGTCATGGGGCAGCTCGGGCGCTTCGTCGGCCTCCAGCTCGGGAATGATCGCCTGGGCAAGCGCTTTGCCCAGCTCGACTCCCCACTGGTCGAAGGAATCGATTCTCCAGATCGCGCCCTGGGTGAAGACCGAGTGCTCGTAGAAGGCGACCAGGGTCCCCAGAGTCTTCGGGGTGAGACGGTCGGCCATGATCGTCGAGGTGGGCCGGTTGCCGAGGAAGGTCTTGTGCGGGATCAGGTTCTCCGGCACGCCTTCCGCCTTCAGCTGCTCGACCGTCTTGCCGAAGGCCAGCGCCTCGGTCTGGGCGAAGACGTTGGAGACCAGCAGATCCTGGTGGTTCCCGAGTGGGGTGAGGGCATGGTTGAAGCCGATGAAGTCAGCCGGGATCAGCAGGGTCCCCTGATGGACCAGCTGGTAGAAGGAGTGCTGGCCGTTGGTCCCGGGCTCGCCCCAGAAGATCGCTCCGGTGCCGTAGTCGACCCGCTCGCCGCCGCAGGTCACTCCCTTGCCGTTCGACTCCATGGTCAGCTGCTGCAGATAGGCGGGGAAGCGGTGCAGATACTCGCTGTATGGGAACACCGCATGGGTCTCGGACTCGAAGAAGTTCCGGTACCAGACGGTCAGCAGCCCGTGGATGGCCGGCAGGTTGGTCTCCAGCTTGGTCTCGAGGAAGTGCTGGTCCATCTCGTGGAAGCCGTCCAGCATCTCGCTGAAGCGGTCGGGGCCGATCGCCAGCATGGTCGAGAGGCCGATCGCCGAGTCCATCGAGTAGCGGCCGCCGACCCATTCCCAGAAGCCGAACATGTTGGCGGTGTCGATCCCGAACTCCGCGACCCCTTCGGCGTTGGTGGAGACGGCGACGAAATGCTTGGCGATGGCCGCCTCGTCGCCGCCCAGCCCGTCCAGGAGCCACTCCCGGGCGGTGTGGGCGTTGGTCATGGTCTCCAGGGTGGTGAAGGTCTTCGAGGAGACGATGAACAGCGTCTCGGCCGGGTCGGCGTCCAGGGTCGCTTCGTAGAAGTCGGTCCCGTCGACGTTGGAGACGAAGCGGAACTCGAGATCGCGGCGCGAATACTCCTTGAGCGCCTCGTAGGCCATCACCGGTCCCAGGTCGGAACCGCCGATGCCGATGTTGACGATCCGCCTGATCGGCCTGCCGGTATGGCCCTTCCACTCGCCGGAGCGCACCTTTTCCGAGAAGGCCGCCATGCGATCGAGCACCTCGTGAACCTGCCGGACCACGTCGACCCCGTCGACGACCAGGGATCGGCTGCGCGGCATCCGCAGGGCCACGTGGAGCACCGCTCGGTCTTCCGAGCCGTTGATGTGCTCACCGCGGAACATCGCGTCGCGACGCCCGGGCATCCCCAGCTCGCGGGCAAGATCGGTCAGCAGCCCGATCGTCTCGCGGTTTATCCGGTTCTTCGAGTAGTCGAAATAGAGGCCGCAGGCCTCGGCGACCAGGTCGGTGCCACGTGAGGGATCCTCGGCGAAGAGGTCCCTCAGGTGGAGGTCACCGACATCATCGCGGTGGCGCTCCAGGGTCTTGAATGCCGCTGACTCCCGGAGCGCGCTCATCGCTCAGCCTCCGAGCAGGCCCTTGGCCTCTTCGACCACCCGGTCCGGGGTGAAGCCGAAATGTTTCTGCAGGTCGGGGAACGGGGCGGAGGCGCCGAAGGTGGTCATGCCGATCGACACGCCCTCCTCGCCGACGTAACGTTCCCAGCCGAAGGTCGACGCCTGCTCGATCGAGATCCGCTTGGTGACCGCGGCGGGCAGGACCGACTCGCGGTACTCGGCGTCCTGGCTTTCGAAGATGTGCCAGGACGGGAGCGAGACCACCCGGGCCTTGACTCCTTCGATGGTCAGGGTCTCGTATGCCTCGAGGGCGATGTGGACCTCGGAACCGGTCGCGATCAGGATCAACTCGGGTTCGCCGTCGCAATCGGCGATGACGTAGCCGCCCTTCGCGAGCCCGGAGGCATCGGCGTACTTGCCGCGGTCGATCACGGGGACCTTCTGGCGGGTCAGCGCCAGGGCGGTCGGATGGTCGGTGCGCGGCATGATCACCTTCCAGGCCTCGGCCACCTCGGCCGCGTCGGCCGGACGGATCACGTCCAGGTTGGGCATCGCCCGCAGCGAGGCGAGCTGCTCGACCGGCTGATGGGTCGGGCCGTCCTCGCCGAGCCCGATCGAGTCGTGGGTCAGCCAGTGGACCACCGGCTGCTCCATCAGGGCCGAGAGGCGGATCGCCGGACGGGCGTAGTCGGAGAAGATCAGGTACGTGGACCAGACCGGGCGCAGCCCGCTCAGGGCCATGCCGTTCGAGGACGCGGCCGACTCATGCTCGCGCACCCCCAGGTGGAGCATGTTGCCGGAGCGGTTCTCGGGATCGAACACGCCCGACACGTCTTCCTCGAGGCCGCTGGAGGCGGAGCCAGTGAGGTCGGCCGAGCCGCTGAGCAGCCACGGAACCTTCGGGGCGATCGCCTGCAGGGTCTTCTGGGCGGCGGAGCGGGTGGCGACCTGCTCGCCGGCCTCGAAGGTGGGGATGTCGGCATCCCAGCCTTCTGGGAGGCCGCCGTCCAGCATCGTCTCGATCAGCTGCCTGCGGTCCGCCGGGGCGGCGTCGAAGCGCTCCTTCCAGGCGGCGCTCAGCTCGGCGCCGCGCCTGCCGACACCTTCGGCCCAGGTGTCGTAGACCCCGTCGGGGACCATGAAGTGGGCGTCGACCGGCCAGCCGTATGCCTCCTTGGTCAGCTTGGTCTCCTCGGCTCCGAGCGGGTTGCCGTGGACATCGGCCGTGTCGACCTTGTTCGGCGATCCGTAGCCGATGTGGCTGTGGAGCAGGATGAAGGTCGGCTTTTCCTTCTCGGCCTTGAAAGCGTCGAGGGCGGCGCCGATCTCGTCGAGGTCGTTGGCGTCATTCACGTGATGGACGTTCCAGCCGTCGGCGACGAAGCGGGCCTCGATGTCCTCGGTGAAGGTCAGGTCGGTCGAGCCGTCGATCGTGATCCGGTTCGAGTCGTAGATCCAGCAGAGGTTGTGCAGCTTCTGGTGGCCGGCCAGCGAGGCGGCCTCCTGGGAGACGCCCTCCATGAGATCCCCGTCGCCGCAGATCGTGTAGACGTCGTAGTCGAATATCTCCTCGCCGTAGGCGGCCCGCTTCCAGAGGCCGGCGATCGCCATGCCGACCGAGGTGGCGACGCCCTGGCCGAGCGGGCCGGTGGTGGTCTCGACCCCGGTGGTCAGGTGCGACTCCGGATGGCCGGGGGTGGAGGAGCCGAGCTGGCGGAAGTTCTCGATGTCCTCGAGGGTGACCGAGAGGCGGTCGGTGACGGTGCCGTCGGGCTCGACCTTCTTGACCCCGGCCAGGTGCAGGACCGAGTAGATCAGCATCGAGGCGTGACCGGCGGAGAGCACGAAACGGTCCCGGTTCGGCCAGTGGGGATCGGCCGGGTCATAGCGCAGATATTCCTGCCAGATCTTGTAGGCCAGCGGGGCGAGCGCCATCGCCGTCCCGGGGTGACCCGAATTCGCCTTGTCGATCGCGTCGATCGAGAGGGTCCGGATCGTGTTGATTGCGCGGAGTTCGGGCGTCTGGGAATCGAGGGAGTCGGTCACGAGACGCATCCTACGAAAAACGCTGCCAGTCAGAGATCGGAGCCGGAACGAATCTGTCCGGAAAATCGGCTCAGTAGCTGCTGCTGGGCTCGCCGAGCCCGTGCGAGCCGGCCGCGTTCAGCGAGGTGGCCCGGTCGACCTCGGTCACCACGTACTGGGGATTGGCCACCCCGTTGAAGGTGAAGAGGTTGTCCGAGTCGGTGGCCGCGGTGTCGAAATCGACGTCGCCGACGTTCAGGACCCGCTGAAAGACCGTCTGCCGGTAGCTGACGTTCTGAACCCGTTCGAGGCGGGTCTCCTGAATGTCGCGGGCGAAGATCCCCCGCTTGATGTTGAGCCGCCGGTTGGTGATCGTGTAGACGGTGGCGACGCGGCGGATGAAGCCGATCAGCACCGAGATGCCGAGCGCGACCAGGACGATCACGAAGACCGTGAAGAACCCTTCGCCCAGCAGCTTGGCGATCACCGCCACGATCAGGCCGATCAGGAGGCCCTTCAGGTAGAAGGCGAGAATCGACCGCCAGGACGGATGACCCTGGAAAATGATCTGCTCGCCGGGGCTGGGCTGGAATGACACGGCGCGAGCATATTCCACGGGGGCGGTCCCGTGTGAAACCGGGCCCGCCGGGCGGCGCTCGTCCGTCCACCCGCGTACCCTCAACCGGTGTCCATCGCCAGGGTCGAGCCGCTGACGACGGCCCGCGCCTTGCGGGGCCCCTTCGACTACCTGATTCCCGAGCGTCTGGGAGCGGTGAGGGTGGGCACGGTGCTCGAGGTTCCGTTCGGCCGCCGGCGCATCACCGGCGTCGTCGTCGAGCTGTCCGAGACCTCCGATCTGCCTCGGGAAAAACTGGCCGAGCCGGTCCGGGTGCTCGGTGACGGGACCAACCAGGACCTGGTTGATCTCGGGCTCTGGATCGCCTCCGAATACTGCTCGACACCGGCTCGCGGGCTGGGCCTGGTGCTGCCACCGGGAACCGGCGCCGGCGGCGAGCGGACCAGATTCCGGGTGGAGAAGCTGAGCTCGATCACGGCGGCCGGGCGGGAGGCGCTGGAGAACGGGTCACGGCTCGGCGCCAAGCAGATGCTGGCGTTGCAGCAGCTGCTCGAAGGGGACCTGACCGGGCGGCAGCTGGCCGCCCGGGTCGAAGTCGACGCCGGCACCTTGAAGCGCCTCGAGGAACGTGGGCTGATCGAGAGGACGCAGGTCAACGTGCGGCGGCGGCCCGACGGGGCAGGCGTCGGAACTGCCGCGGTCCACGCACCCGAGCTGACCGAGGGGCAGGCCGCAGCGGTCGACAGCCTCGTCTCCAGGCTGGACGACCCGAAGGCCGGAGAGGGGGTGCTGCTCCGCGGGGTCACCGGCTCGGGCAAGACCGAGGTGTACCTGGCCGTGGTCGAGGAGGTGCTGGCCCGGGGCCGGACGGCGATCGTCCTGGTTCCCGAGATCGGTCTCACACCGCAGGCGGTCGGCCGCTTCCAGGCCCGGCTCGGCGACCGGGTCGCGGTGCTTCATTCCGCCTTGACCGCCGGTCAGCGCTTCGACGAGTGGCAGCGCCTGAAGAGCGGTGATGCGACCGTCTGCGTCGGCCCTCGCTCGGCGGTCTTCGCACCGCTCGAGAACCTCGGTCTGATCGTGATCGACGAGGAGCACGACTCGTCCTACAAGCAGGAGGGCGATCCCCGCTACGACGCCCGCGAGGTCGCCCGCCACCGGGCGCTGGAGACCGGATCGCTCTTGATCCTCGGCACCGCGACGCCACGGCCCGAGAGCTGGGAACGGCTGGAGCGGATCGACCTGCCGTCCCGGGTCGACGGCCAAGGGATGCCGCCGGTGGAGTTGGTCGACATGCGGGAGGCCGACCCCCGTCAGGGACCGATCCACCGTAAGACCTGGGAAGCGCTGAGCGAGGTCCGGGCGAACGGCGAGAAGGCGATCGTGATGATCAACCGGCGCGGTTTCGCTCCCTGGCTCACCTGCAGGACCTGCGGCCACCACTGGGGCTGCCCGAACTGCGACGTGTCGCTGATCGTCCACCGCGAGTCGGACCAGTTGATCTGCCACCACTGCAACCACGCCGAACCACTGCCGCGGGGCTGTGTCGAGTGCGGCGGCACCACGCTTTCCCAGACCGGGGCGGGAACCCAACGGATCGAGCGGCTCCTGGCCGAGGAGCTGGCCCCGATGCCGGTCTTCCGGCTCGATGCCGACACCAGCGCCGGGCCGGGTGGCCACGCCCGGATCCTCTCCGCCTTCGACCGGGAGGAGAGCGCGATCCTGGTCGGCACCCAGATGGTCGCCAAGGGCCACGACTTTCCCGAGGTCACCCTGGCCGCGATCCTCGACGCCGACGCCACCCTCAGGTTCCCCGATTTCCGGGCGGAGGAACGGACCTTCTCCCTGGTGACCCAGCTGGCCGGCCGGAGCGGCCGGAGCAGGGCCGGAGGAAAGGTGATCGTCCAGACCCTGGCCCCGGGCAGTCCCAGCATCAGCCATGCCGCCACCCACGACTCGGCCGGCTTCCTCGCCGGCGAGCTGGACCGGCGCCGCGAGCTCGGGTATCCGCCGTTCTCCCACCTGATCCGGATCCAGCTCGCGGCCGAGGGCGAGCCCGACGTGGAGACTGCGGCGGATCTGGTCGCGGGCCGGCTCGACAAGACCTTGCCGGCCGGGGCGGAGATCCTGGGGCCGGCCCCGATGTTCCGGGCCCGCAACCGGTACCGGCGCCGCATGCTGATCCGTTCCACCACCAGGCAGGAGTCGATCGAAGCGGTTCACGAGACCATCGAAGAGCTCCTGGCCGACCGCGCCCTCCAGGGAATCACCCTCTCCATCGACGTCGATCCCCAATAGGGGCGTGCCGGAACCGAGCGCGGAAACTCCTGCCGACGGAAGTTTCCGCGCATAGTTCGTGGGCCGATGCGTCGGTACACTCGGGAGCGATGGCTTCCGAGGAAGAAACAGCGACTTTGAGCGAAGAAGCGGCCGCCTATGCCGCGGGCATGGAGCAGGCCGAAGAGGCGCTCGCGGCCGCCGCCGGTGGCGACGGCGAGCGGGTAGAGGTCGAGCCTGAGGGCGGCGAGGAGCCGGCCCGGCGGTTCGACGAAGAGACGATGCGCCGGCGCGATGCGGCGCTGGCTCAGATCGTCCAGTACGGCGATCCGGTCTTGAAGAGCCGGGCCTCGGACGTGACCGAGTTCGACCAGGCGCTCTCCGACGAGATCGAGCGGATGATCCAACTGATGAAGGACGGGCTCGGGGTGGGGCTCGCCGCGACCCAGGTCGGCCGGCTGCGGCGCCTGCTCGTCTTCCAGACCAACGCCGACGCGGTCCCGCAGGAGCTGGTCAACCCGGAGATCGAATGGCTTTCGGAGGAGACGGAGCTCGCGACGGAAGGCTGTCTCAGCATCCCACGGGTGGTCGTCGACGTCGACCGCCCCCTGTACGCACGGGTCCGCGGCCAGGATCGCAACGGTGCCGAGGTCCTGCTCGAAGCCTCAGGGCACGAGGCCAGGGTGCTCCAGCACGAGATCGACCATCTCGACGGCATCCTGATCCTCGACCGGACCGAGAAGAAGCAGCGCAAGGGTGCGATGAAGGCGCTCAGGCGTGGCGAGAGCTACTCGCCCGACGAAGACTGAAGCGGAGCTGTCCAGGTCATGAGCGGAGTCTTTCTAGGCACTTCGGAGTTCGCGGCAACCGTGCTCGAGATCCTCGCGGGATCCGACCAACGGCCCGAGCTGGTCGTCACCCTGCCGGACCGTCGACGCGGGCGCGGCCGGAAGGAGCAGGCCTCGCCGGTCGCCGACAAGGCGGAAGAGCTCGGCATCGACCTGCTGAAGTCCGGCAACGTCAACGATGACGAGGACCGGGCGAAGATCCTCGAGGTGGGGGGAGACTGGGCCTCGATCTGCGCCTTTGGCCAGCTGATCAAGGAGCCGCTGCTTTCCGAGCTGCCGATGCTGAACGTCCATCCGTCGCTGCTGCCGAGGTGGCGCGGCGCGGCCCCGGTCGAGCGGGCGATCATCGAAGGCGACGCCGAGACCGGAGTCTGCGTGATGCGCCTGGTCGCCGGGCTAGACTCCGGTCCGGTCGCCCTGCGGGAGAGGACTCCGATCGACCCCGACGAGGACTTCGGCTCGCTGGCCGGCAGGCTGGCGAGGATCGGGGGTCGGCTCCTGGCCGAGGGTCTTGCCGCCGCTCGCCGGGGTGAGATCGACTGGCGGGAGCAGGGTGAAGAAGGACTGACCTACGCCGAGAAGATCGCCGCCGAAGACCGTCAGATCGACCCCACCCGGACCGCCCGGCAGATCCACGACCAGGTCCGCGGGCTGACCCCTCACATCGGCGCCTGGCTGCCGCTGGAAGGAGACGAGCGGCTGGGCATACGCCGCACCACCGTGCTCTCCTCCGGACCGTCCCCCGGCCGGTTCGCAGAGGTCGAAGGATGGCCCGTGCTGGGCGCGGGCGAGGGGGCGCTCCGGCTCGACCGGGTCCAGCCGCCCGGCAAGAAGGAGATGGACGGCGACGCCTGGCTCCGCGGCAACGGCCTTCCGTGAGTCGGGTCACTCCCGAGCGCGAGGTCGCCTTCGCGGTCCTCCGGCGTACCTTCGAGCAGGAGGAGCACACTGAGGCCGCCTTCCGCGACGAGGTGGCGAAGCGCGAGCTCGCCGGCCGCTCCCGCGCACAGGCCCAGCGGCTCGCCTACGGAGCGGTGCAGCGTCGCGGCACGGCCGACTGGGTCGTCGCCTCCTTCATGAAGCGGAAGTCCAGGCGGCCCGACCCGCCGGTGGCGGCCGCCCTGCGGCTGGGGATCTTCGAGCTGCTCTTTGCCGACGGCACTCCCGACCATGCCGCGGTCGACCAGGCCGTGAGCCTCGTCCGGCAGGCCGGAGCCGACCATGCGGCCGGCTTCGCCAACGCTCTCTTGCGCCGCACCCTGCGCGAGCGGGACCAGCTCTTGGCCCGGCTCTCCGACGACTCGACCGCCGAGAAAGCCGCGGTCGCCCACTCCTTCCCGGACTGGCTGGCCCGCTTCTGGTGGGAGGAGCTGGGGGAGGAGCGGGCCCGCTCGCTGATGGCCGCGGCCAACCGGCCCTCGGAACGGGCGGTGCGCGTAAACACCGCCCGGATCACCGTCGAGGAGGCGATCGAGCGATTCTCCGGGCCTGATCTGGAACTGACCCCGGCCGAGGGCCCGTGGCCCATGGCGCCGAAGGAGCTGCTGATCGCCCGCGGCAGCCTCGCCGCGATCGAGGCGGCCGCCGAAGAGGGGCTGGTCGTCTCGCAGTCGCGCGGTTCGGCGGCGGTGGTCGAAGTGCTCGACCCGCTGCCGGAGGAGCGCGTGCTGGACCTCTGTGCCGGACCGGGAATCAAGACCGGTCAGATCGCGGCTCGCGTCGGGCGGGCGGGGAACATGGTCTCGGTCGAACCGGTCGAATCGCGGGCCGAGGACGTCGCCACCCAGCTCGAACGACTCGGCTTCCACCACGGTCTGGTGGTCGAGGCCGACGCCCGGGACAGCGAGATCCTCAGCGGGTTCGACCGGGTGCTGGTCGATGCGCCCTGCTCCGACCTGGGTGCTCTGGCTTCGCGGCCCGACGCCCGCTGGCGCAAGTCGCCGGCCCTGGTCGAGCGGGTCGCGACCCTCCAGAGAGAGATCCTCGACCGAGCCGCCGAATTCGTCGAAGCGAGCGGCAGCATGCTCTACTCGACCTGCACCATCTCACGCCGGGAGAACTCCGACCAGGCCCTGGGACTGGCCGAGAGGCATGGCCTCACGATCGACGATCTCGGCGCTCGCGCCCCTCATCTCGCCGATCCGCACGACCCGCGTTTCCTGCAGCTGATGCCGGATCGGGACCGCACCACCGGCTTCTTCATCGCCCGATTCACCAGGGGCGGATGAGGCCTCCCGGGAGAGATAGCCGACCGGTTCGGGATAATCGACCAATGGCGACAGAGTCAGAGAAGGCAACGGTCGACCGTCGGCCCCCTTGTCCGGGCTGTGGCGAGCCTTGGCTCCGGCCGACCCAGCTCCCGGGAAGGTTTCGTTGCGTCTTCTGCCTTTCCCGTTACGAGCTGGTCTCGCAATGCCCGAACTGCGGCGAGCACCAGACGATCGCCAGAATGAGCACGACCGAGGACATGGCCTGCCAAAGCTGCGGCGCCTCGATGCTCCAGCCGATCTGACCCCGACACCGAAAAAGCAAATGACCGATCAGCCCCGTACTGCCGAAACGCCCGTGCCCGAAGCCTTCCAGGGCATCCGCATCGCTCCTTCGATCCTTTCCGCCGATTTCGGCAAGCTCGGCGCTCAGATCGCCGAAGTCATGGACGCCGGCGCCCGGGTCATCCACTTCGACGTGATGGACGGCCAGTTCGTGCCCCCGATCACGATCGGACCGCTGGTTCTCTCCGGGATAGCCGATCAGGTCCATGCCGCCGGCGGAGTGATCGACGTCCACCTGATGATCGAGGATCCGGACCGCCAGTTCGAGGACTTCGCGAAGGCCGGCGCCGACTCGATCATCTTCCACGAGGAAGCGACCCCGCACGCTCACCGCTGCTGTCACGCGATTCGCGAGCTTGGTTGCCTGGCCGGGGTGGCGATCAATCCCGGCACCCCGGTGGAGGCGGTCTCGGAGCTGAAGGGCATGGTCGACGAGATCCTCGTGATGACCGTCAATCCTGGCTGGGGCGGCCAGCCCTTCATCGAGACCTCGCCCGACAAGGTGAGGCGGATGCGCTCGCTGGCCGGTGACGATGTCTTGATCGAGATCGACGGCGGGATCGGCGCCGGGAACGCCGGGACGATGGCCGCGGCCGGCGCGACCCTGATGGTCGCCGGCTCAGCCATCTTCGGGGCCGACGACCCGGCCCAGGCCTACCGCGACATCCTCGACGCGGCGTCGTAGCCGGCTACTTGTAGAAGCCTTCGCGCAGATTGATGCCGTGCTCCAGCCATGCCTTCATGGCGGCGAGCATGCCGGTCCAGCCTTCGCAGTTGCCGAAGGCCCGGGCCGCGCCGTCGGTGGTGGGGAGCCATGAGGACTCGGTGATCGTGACCAGGGTCCGGGCATCCTCGTCGATCGGTTCGAACTCGAAGGTCGTGGTGGTTCCGGACGGGTCGGTGGTCGACTCGCCGCCCCAGCGGATCACGATCTTTCTCGGTGGATCGGATTCGAGCACCTCGACCGGAAAGGCGCCGGGGAAGTCGTGGAAGTCCCAGCTCACCTCGGTTCCGGCTTCGAGGCGGCCTTGGGCGCCGCCGGTCGTGAAATACCGCGAGAGCTGCTCAGGGTCGGCCACGGCCTCGTAGACGTCGGCGCAAGGCCGGGAGATGCGACCGGAGACGGTGAAGGAGAGTTCTTGGAGCCCAGCGTTTGAAGTCATGTGATATTTTTACAACATATTGTGGCTGAGCGCAAGGCATCAGATGACGACCTGGTCTTCAAGGCGCTGGCCTCACCGACGCGACGGCGGATCCTCGACCTCCTGAAGAGCTCGTCGCGGACCACCGGATCGGTCTGCGAAGCGTTTCCCGAGCTCAACCGCACCACGGTTCTCCAACACCTCCGGGTGCTGGAGCAGGCGGAGCTGGTGAACGGCCGGAAGGTGGGGCGGGAGCGGCGCCTTTCGTTGGCGCCGTTGCCGATCAAGCGGATCCACGACCGTTGGATCGGCGAGTACATGAAGGCCGCGGTCAACCTGATCGAGGACCTCGACGAGACCGGTCGGCCCGAATCGGTCTATCGAGGCTAGAACTAGGTGGCGGTGTCTTCGAGGCCGGCCAGCTTGGCTTCGATCGCCTCCGAGGAGCCTTCCAGAGGAACATCCTCCGCCACCCCCTTCGGGCGGAGGTAGATGAAGGTGAGGAGGCCGAACAGCAGCAGCGCGGTCAGGGCGAAGCCGATCTCGACCCGCAGGTTGCCGTTGCTGATGAAGGGCAACACGGTCCAGACGATGAAGAAGGCGGCGCAGGCGATCCAGCGGATCGAGGACCGGCGGGCCTGGCCCTGGGCGAGGCAGGCCTGGTTCACCGTGACCGCGGAGAGGTACAGGCCCATGCCGATCACAACCAGCAGCAGGCCGACCCGGTCGTAGGTGAACTTGGCCGAGAAGGCGATCTGCATCAGCTTGGGGCCGGCCACCGCCATCACGAGAAAGCTGATCGCCGTGAAGCCGGCTATCCCGAGCAGCACGATTCGCACCGAATGATGAAACTGGCGTTCGGAATCCGGATCCTCGCTGTGATGAAGCGCCGTGAGGTGGGGAAGGATCGAGGTCGAGACCGCCTGGAAGAGCTGAAGCGGGGCCCGGGCGATCATCAGCACATTGAAGATGTAGCCGGCGGCGGCCACGCCCTCGACTGCCCGGACGACCAGCGGCCCGGCGTTCAAGAAGACCTGCTCGGAGAACATGATCAGGAAGACCGAGCCGACGAAGCCGGCGCCGTGGGAGAGCGAGAACTCCTCGCGGGCCTCCTGCTCCTCCTTGCCGACGTCCTCCGGCGAGATCCCGTGGGCCTCGGCGTAGGCGGCACGCTCCTCGGCTTCGCGTCGGCTGCGCCGGGTGATCGCCATCGGCACGACCATCAGGCTGAGCAGCGGCGCGGCGACGATGCCCAGCGCCACCATCGACTGGCCGGAGAGCACCCCGACCGCGACCAGGGCCGCGAACAAGGTCCGGAAGACGGACTCGGAGAGGATCAGGGTCGTGAACAGGCCGAACTGCTGGTGGCCGGCGAGATAGCCACGGGCGAAGTAACTCGCGGCGTAGAACAGGACGGCCGAGAAATAGACCCAGTAGAGGGTCGTGTTCCCGGAGAGGAGACCGTTTTCGAGGGGACCGCGGAGGATCAGCGCGATGACCGCGAAGGCCAGGGCCAGGCAGCCCTGGATCTTGGCCGCGACCCGGACCGGGCCGACATCGGTCTGGCCTCGCTCGATGTGCTCGGAGATGTGACGGGAGAGCAGCTGGTCGATCGGGCGGTAAAGGGTGGAGACCGTGATGAAGACCGCTGACCAGAGGACGGTGATCTCGCCGTAGCTGTCCTTGCTCAGATCATGCGAGGCGATCAGGAAGTAGGCGTAGGTGAAGATGCCGGTCAGCCCGACGCCGATGGTCAGGAAGCCGGCCGTCCTGCCATAGGCACGGGTGCGTGATTCGGCGTTTTCTTCGGGTTCGGACAAGTGTCAGGAAATCAGACGACGCTTCGGTCCCGGGGAGGGTCGAGGCGGTGGCTGGGCTCGACATCGAGCTCCAATTCGATCCGGCGCACCCTCTCATATACGCGCTGGGTCATGACGCGCTGCCCCGCCAAGAGGTCCCCGATGATGCCGAGCGCGAAGAGCTGGATCGAGACGATGAAGAGGACCGCGCCGAGCAGCAGCGACTGGATGTGGCCGTCCCGGTCACCGTGGGCGATCCAGTCGAAGAGGAAGGGGATCCAGGCGGCGATCGCGGCGAGGAAGGCGATCGCGGCGAGCATGAAGAAGACCTTGAGCGGCTCGTAGCGCGTGTAGATGCGGAGGATCGCCAGGCCGTTGCGGCGCACATAGGTGGAGGTCGAGCCGAAGAGCCGCGACTCCCGGGTCTTCGGGTTGGTCGCGATCTTCACCTCGCCGACCGCGACGCTGCCCTTGCCGGCCTGGATCAGGCTCTCCAGGGTGTAGGTGAAGTTGTCGACCACCAGCAGCTGCAACGCCGCCTCGCGGTTGTAGGCGCGGAATCCGGAGGTGGCGTCGGTCACCTCGGTGTCGGACAGCCGGCGCACGACCCAGCTGCCGAACTTCTGGAGCACCTTCTTGGCGGGGGAGAAATGTTCGATGTCGGCGACTTCACGGTCGCCGACCACCATCTCGGCGTCGCCGGCGAGGATCGGCTCGACCAGGCGGGGGATGTCGGAGCCCGAGTACTGGTTGTCGGCGTCGGTGTTGACGACGATGTCGGCGCCGAGCTTGAGGCAGGCATCCAGCCCGGCCTGGAACCCGGTTGCGAGACCGCGGTTGTTCGGCAGCTTGACGACGTGGTCGACGCCGCATTCCCTGGCCACGTCGATGGTCCGATCGGTCGAGCCGTCATCGACCACCAGGGTCTCGATCTCGTCCACTCCGTCGATCTGCCGCGGCAGATCGGCGAGGGTCGCGGGGAGGGTTTCCTCCTCGTTCAGGCAGGGGATCTGGATGATTACCTTCATTACTCGTCAAGATTCTCCCATGAGCGCCGGGCAACCTACCTCCGAGGCCGACATCTGGCAAAGGGCCATCCAACTGGCCGGACACGGGCTGGGCTGGACCAGCCCCAACCCGGCGGTCGGAGCGGTGCTGGTGAAAGACGGCCGGATCATCGGCGAGGGATGGCATCACCGGCATGGAGAGCTCCACGCCGAACGCGAAGCGCTGGCCGATGCCGAAAGGCGCGGCGAGGATCCGTCGGGCGCGACGATCTACGTGACTCTCGAGCCCTGCGCCCACGCCGGCAGCCAGCCTCCCTGCGCGGACGGCCTGATCGAGGCGGGGGTCTCGGAGGTCGTGATCGGGGCCGAGGATCCGACCGCGAAGACCCGGGGCGTCGGCCCCTCCCGGCTCGAGGACGCAGGCATCAAGGTGCGCTGGGCAGAGGGGGAGCCGGCCGCCGAGGCGCTGGGGCTGATTCAGGATTTCCGCAAACGGGCCCTGTCCGGCAAACCGCTCGTCACCCTGAAGATGGCGATGAGCCTCGACGGCAAGGTCGCCACACGGACCGGTGACTCGAAGTGGATCTCGGGTGAGGAAAGCCGGGCGTTGGTCCACCGGTGGCGGGCCGAGATGGACGCGGTCGCGGTCGGTTCGGGCACCCTGGCCGCCGACGATCCGCGCCTCACCGCCCGGCAGGTCGACGGCCCGGTCCGTCAACCGGCCCGCGTGGTCTTCGACTCCAGGCTGGTGACGACCCCGGGGGCGGCGCTCTTCGAGGACGTCGGCGAAGCCCCGGTGCTGATCGTCGCCGGGCCGGACCCAGACCCCGGACGGGGCCGGGCGTTGGAAGCCGCGGGAGCCGAGGTGATCCCGGTCGGAGGGGAGCCCTTCGCCAGATTCGGCGCCGCGATGGAGATCCTGGGCAGTCGCGGGATCGGTTCGGTGCTGCTCGAGGGAGGTCCGGTGCTGGCCGGGGCCGCGATCTCCGCCGGGGAGGTGGACCGCACCGAGATCTTCGTCGCGCCGCTGATCCTCGGCGGCGGGCGATCGGCCACCGAAGGGCCGGGCCCCGAGCTGATGGAGCAGGCGCCCCGAGTGCCCGAGCTGCGGGTCAGCCGGGTCGGGCAAGATGTGCTCATGTCTTCAACGATCAGGAGCTGGTGATGTTCTCCGGGCTGGTGCAGGACCTCGGGAAAGTCGAAAGCATCGAACTCGGCGCGGACGGCGCCCGGATCCGGGTCGGCACGGCCCTGGCCGGAGAGATCGCGCTGGGAGACTCGATCGCGGTCAACGGCTGCTGCCTGACCGCGACCACGGTCGACGGGTCCGGCTTCACCGCCGACGCGATGCAGCAGACCCTCGACCTGACCTCGCTCGGCGGCCTGGAGGCCGGGACCCCGGTCAACCTGGAGCTCGCCCTGAGGGCCGACCAGCGGCTGGGTGGGCACATCGTCCAGGGCCACGTGGACGGGACCGCCGAAGTGATCGGCCGTGAGATGGACGGATTCTCGCTGCGCCTGAGGGTCTCGCTCCCGGAGGCGCTGGGCCGCTACGTCATCCCCCAGGGATCGATCACGATCGAGGGCGTGAGCCTGACCGTCGCCGACTGCGGCGAGGACTGGGCCGAGGTCGCCCTGATCCCGGAAACCCAGGAGCGCACCAACCTCGGAACGCTCGAAGCCGGGGCAACCGTCAATATCGAGTGTGACGTAATCGCCAAATACGTCGAGCGCATGGTGTCACCATACGCACGAGGGTCCTGAAGGCCAACGGATCGCTGGCAAACCGAGACAGAAAGTTTGAAGAGAGCATGGCAACCGAAGAAGGGCACGGCAGCGTGAACGCGGCAGAAGCGACCCCGTTCGCCTCGATCGAAGAAGCCCTGGAGGAAATCCGGGCCGGCCGCATGATCATCGTCACCGACGACGAGGATCGCGAGAACGAAGGCGACCTCGTGATGGCCGCTCAGTTCGCGACCCCCGAAGCGATCAACTTCATGGTCAAGGAAGCGCGCGGGCTGGTCTGCCTGTCCCTGACCGCCCAGCGCTGCGACCAGCTCGGCCTGCGGCTGATGACGGCCAAGAACGAAGCCCCGCTCGAAACCGCCTTCACCGTCTCGATCGAGGCGGCCGAAGGCGTCACCACCGGAATCTCCGCCCACGACCGGGCGCACACCGTCCAGACCGCGATCGATCCCGATGCGACCCCGCGGGACATCGTCGTGCCCGGCCACGTGTTCCCGCTCAAGGCCAAGGACGGAGGAGTGCTCGAACGGACCGGCCACACCGAGGCCGCGGTCGATCTCGCCCGCCTCGCCGGCGTGTCTCCCGCGGGGGTGATCTGCGAGGTGATGAACGAGGACGGCACCATGGCCCGGGTCAACGACCTGGTCGGCTACGCCGAGAAGCACGGCCTCAAGATGATCACGATCGCCGACCTGATCGCCTACCGGCGCGAGAACGAGAAGCTGGTGGAGAGGGTCGTCTCGACCGCCCTGCCGACCAGCTTCGGAGATTTCCGCGCGGTCGGCTTCCGCTCCCTGGTCGACGACAAGCATCACGTCGCGATGGTCAAGGGCGAAGTCGACACCGGCGAACCGGTGCTGGTCCGGGTCCATTCCGAATGCCTGACCGGCGACGTCTTCCACTCGATGCGCTGCGACTGCGGCGAGCAGCTCGCCGCGGCGATGGCGATGATCGAGGAAGAGGGCCAGGGCGTGCTGCTCTACCTCTCGCAGGAAGGGCGCGGCATCGGCCTGCTGAACAAGCTGCGCGCCTACAAGCTCCAGGAGGAAGGGCTCGACACGGTCGACGCCAACCTCAAGCTCGGCCTGCCCGCCGATCTGCGGGACTACGGCATCGGGGCCCAGATCCTGCGCGATCTCGGCCTGAGCAAGATCAAGATCCTCACCAACAACCCGAAGAAGATCATCGGACTCGAAGGCCATGGCCTCGAGGTCACCGAGCAGATCAAGATCGAGGCTCCGCCGAACCTCCACAACGAGGACTACCTGCGGACCAAGCGCGACCGGATGGGCCACGCGCTCCACCACCAGGGGCTCGCGCTCGACGAGGAGATGATCCTCGACGAGCAGATCCACGACAGCGAGAAGAGCGGCGAAGATGCCTGAGCCCGACTTCACAGGAAGGTTCGCCATCGCAGTCGGCAACTTCTACGGCGATCTGGCCGACCGGCTGGTCGCCGGCGCGAAGGAAGAATTCGCCAAGGACGGGATCGCCGAGGCCGACATCGACGTCTACGAGGTCCCCGGCGCCTTCGAGCTGCCGCTGGCCGCCCATTACGCGGCCGTCTCCGGCCGTTACGACGGGGTCGCCTGCCTCGGCGCGGTGATCCGCGGCGAGACCGACCACTACGACTTCGTCTGCAACGAAGCCGCCCGCGGGATCCAGAACGTCCAGCTCGAGACCGGCGTGCCCTGTGGCTTCGGAGTGCTCACGGTCGACAACATGGACCAGGCGCTGGCCCGGGCCGGAGGCGGCGGCAAGCGCGATTCCGGGGCCAATGCGGCCCGGGCCGTTCTGCGGATGAACGAGATCCGACGGGAGCTTTCCTCCTGATCGAGCCGTAGTCCGGGCGGCGGCACCTCGGGAAGCCGCCGACCACTCGGATCGGCTAGGATGCTCCGTCCAATGGCGCGCGTATGTCACAACTGCGGTAAGGGTCCCAGCTTCGGAAATTCCCGGAGCCATTCAATGGTCGCCACTCGGCGCCGTTTCGATCCGAACCTTCAGAAGATCCGAATTCTCGAGGGTGGCGCCAAGAAGCGCGTCCTCATCTGCACTCGCTGCCTCAAGGCGAACAAGGTCACAAAAGCAGCCTGAGGGCTGCTTTTTATTACCCGCATGTCATCCGGCCTTCGCCGGATGACCACAGAAACCCGCCGTCCCACGAGATTCAAGGATGGTTGGGCCGGCTCCGCTTAGAGGCCGCACCAACCGGTGAACCCTGTAGGGTCAATCGCCGTGTCTGATCCGAGTATTGAACGTTTCAAGAGGGTCGTGGCCGCTGCTTATGGGTCGCTCGAGGCCCGTCGGCAGGAGGTCAACGACCTGAACGTGTTCCCGGTCGCCGACGGCGATACGGGAGACAACATGGCGATGACCATGAAGGCCGTCATGGAGGAGCTGGACCGGATCGACGACGGCCAGTCACTGGACGAGATCGGGCGCACGCAGCTCGTCTCGGCGCTGGCCCGGGCTGCCCTGATGGGGGCACGCGGCAACAGCGGCGTGATCCTCAGCCAGATCGTGCGCGGCGCCGCCGAGGAGCTCGCCTCACGGCCCGGCGAGCTGGTCGACCCGGTCCTGGTCGCCTCCGCCTTCGCCAAGGCAGCCGACGCGGCCTACTCGTCGGTGCGCGATCCGGCCGAGGGCACGATGCTGACCGTCTTCCGCGAGATCGCGCATTCGGTATCCCGACAGCTCGCCCACATCGAGCCGGAACGCCAGCGCCTCTCGCAGGACGCGACCCCCGCCGAGCAGGATCAGGTGCTGGCCGATGTGCTCGAGCAGGCGATCGCCGACGGTCAGAAGGCGGTCGAGCGCACGCCCGAGCAGCTCTCGGTGCTGGCCGAATCCGGGGTCGTCGATGCCGGCGGCTACGGCCTGGTCCTGATCCTGGCCGGAGTGCTGGCGGCGCTGCGGGGAGAAGACGCCGACCTGCCTGAGATCCAGCATCACGCGGCTGCGCAGCTGACCCACCCGCACCACGAGGACAGCCGCTTTCAATACTGCACCAACTTCATCGTCTCCGGCCATGGACTGAGCCCCCGGGAGTTCATCCCCAAGCTGGAGGATCTGGGCGACTCCGTTCTGGTGGTCGGCGACGAGTCGACGCTCAAGGTCCACGTCCACACGGACGATCCCGAAGCGGCGATGGGAGCTTTCGACGGGGCCGGCGAGGTGACCAACCTCGACGTCGCCGACATGCGC
>Ga0153956_1000991_pt1 | contig 27997 bp, 15 predicted proteins | sample TSFL040MetaG_FD_104704 | JGI IMG/M metagenome (GOLD analysis project Ga0153956, IMG submission 104704) | Attine ant fungus gardens microbial communities from Florida, USA - TSFL040 MetaG | ecosystem: Host-associated > Fungi > Mycelium > Unclassified | place: USA: Florida, Wekiwa Springs... | reverse complement strand
GCTCGGCGACGGCGTGCACACGTTCACGCTCGACCGCGAACAGGGCAGCTTCATCCAGACAGGTTCCAACGTGACGATCCCCGAGGACACCTCGGAGTTCGCGATCAACATGTCGAACATGCGCCACTGGGAAGCGCCGATGAAGCGCTACATCGACGAATTGCTCGCCGGCAGGACCGGCCCGCGCGGACGCGACTTCAACATGCGCTGGGTCGCCTCGATGGTCGCCGACGTGCACCGCATCCTGACCCGCGGCGGCATCTTCATCTATCCGCGCGACCTGAAGGATCCGTCCAAGCCCGGCAAGTTGCGCCTGATGTACGAGGCGAACCCGATGGCGATGATCGTCGAGCAGGCCGGCGGCGCGGCGACGACGGGGCGCCAGCGCATCCTCGACGTGCAGCCGGAAAAGCTGCACCAGCGCGTGCCTGTGTTCCTCGGCTCCAGGAACGAAGTCGAGCGCGTCACCGCCTGCCACCGCGAGGCGGATGCGGGCGCCGCGTGATGGACGATTTCATCGAGGTCTACGAAGACGCGCTCGATGCGCGCGTCTGCCGCGAGCTGATCACGCACTTCGAGGCCAGCGACAAGGTCGTGCGCGGCGCGACCAGCGGCGGCGTCAACCTGCGCCTGAAGGACAGCTGGGATCTCGATCTCAGCCGCCATCCGGAATGGAAGCAGGCCGAGAACCTGCTGAACACCGCGATGCTGCGCGGCCTGGTGGCCTACGTCCGCAAATACACCTACCTCGCGCTGGCGCCGACCGCGCTGTTCCGCAAGACGCCTGGCAACGACGAGATGACCATGCTCGGCATCGACGACATCCGCGCGCTGCCCGACGCCGAACTGCAGCGCCTCGCCACGCAACTGTTCCGGCCCGGCGCGATCAACATCCAGCGCTACTTCGCCGACCAGGGCGGCTATCCGGCCTGGCACAGCGAGATCTCGCCCAAGGCCGGCGCCGCGCAGGACGACAACCTGCACCGCATCCTGCTGTGGACGATCTACCTCAACGATGCCTTCGACGAAGGCGAAACCGAGTTCTTCCACCAGAACCGCAAGGTCGTGCCGAAGACCGGCTCGCTGCTGCTCGCACCGGCCGGTTTCACGCACACGCACCGCGGCAACCGGCCCAAGGGCGGCAACAAGTACATCGCGACGTCGTGGGTGCTGTTCCAGCGCGCCGAGCAGTTGTATGCCGACGCGTCGAAGCCGCAGGCCACGGGCGCGGCATAAGCGAACCCGGCTGGCGCGCCGTGCGCGCGAAGGCCGGCTCGGTCGGTGACGTCGACGGGCGTATGCGCGCGGTCGACGACGCGAGGGATCGTCGACGGGCGGCCCGATGCGGGACGGCGCGGCCTTTCGAACGGGCGTTCGTACGTGCGGTTCCCTTTTCCGCCGGGCGTGTCTGCTGCGTCTGGAAGTTGACCGGCCTCCGTCCCAGGGCTTAGATTCCGCCGCCCTTCGGACCCCCGGCGAACGAGTCGCGCGCTTGCGCCGTGCGCAGGCTGGATCCGGATAAATCCGCGAGGGGGCTCCTGGACGATTGGCGGAATTGCTGCGGCACGGATGCGCTGTCGCGTCGGATACGCAAGGTTCGACGTGAAAAATGGCACGGCAACGCCCGTGCCGTGCCAGGTGCTCGCCCTCGCGGGGCAGGGGCACCCGGCGCAGTTTCCGCATGTCGCCCTTCGGGCTGTTTCGCTGTGCAAGCTGCTGTTTTTCGCTGTTCGGCTGCGCTCCCGCGCGGCACGTGTCGCGGCTTTCCTGCGGGTCCTGGCCGGCCGTCCGGATTTGCAAATCGTTTCGTGCGTCTCCGTTGCGCAGCGGGGATGCAGTCATGCGCATGCGCGAAGGCGGCTCGACCGTCGTTTGTCAATCATTGGGGGGGAATGAACGTGAAGTCGATGCGATGGGGCTGGGGCCTGCTGTTGGTGGGCATGCTGGCGGCGATGCCGGCGGCGGTGTCCGCGGAAGAGGAAGGCGAGCGCGACGACGCCACCGCGCGCCGCAGGGCGATGGCGGAGTGGTACACCGACGACTACAGCCATCGAGGCTCGGACGACGCCGGACGCGATCGAAAGCAGGCGCTGTTTTCGCCGGAGTACGAGCGCTTCCTCAACGAGGCGGCCCGGCGCGAACGCTTGCGCCATGCCGCGCTGATGCCCTACAGCGGCACCTCCAATCCGGTCATCGACGCGCTCGCGCCCTTCGTCGCCGCGGCCAACGGCAACTGGATCAACATCGGTCCGACCCGCGCGAACTACGAGAAGAACGGCAGCGTCACGTTGAACGTGAGCGACTCGGGGCGCATCAACGCCATCGTCACCGATCCGGCCAACGCCAACGTCCTCTACGCGGCCTTCTCCGGCGGCGGCGTGTGGAAGTCCGTCGACGGCGGTCTCACGTGGGCGGCGAAGACCGAAACGCTGGGGTCGCTCTCGGTGGGCACGCTCGAGATGGCACCCGACGATGCCGATACGCTGTACCTGGGCCTCGGCGACCCGTTCGACGGCACCGGCCTGGGCCTGGTGAAGTCGACCGACGGCGGCGACAACTGGAGCAACGTGGTCTATCTCGGCAATTCGACGATCATTCCCGACATCGAAGTTGCGCGCAGCGACACCAACATCGTGCTGGCGGCGACCAATGCCGGCCTGTATCGCTCGACGAACGGCGGCGCGAGCTTCAGCAAGGTGACGATCGCCACAGGCGTTGCGGGCGATCCCTACGTCTGGACCATCGCCTGGGGCGGCGGCACCACCTTCGTGCTGAGCCTGGAAGCCGATCCGGGCAATGCCAGTTACCAGACCAACGGCCAGATCTGGCGCTCCACCGACAACGGCGTGACCTGGACCCGTTCCAGCGGCATCACCGACGCCAATGGCATCACCCGGCTGGCCGTGGCGGCGGCACCGTCCGATCGCAACGTCATGTACGTCGAGGCGGCCAACAACAATTCGTACACCGGCTCGTCGACCGATCTCGCCAACTTCTTCAAGTCCACCGACAACGGCGTGACCTGGACCGGCATCGGCAGGGCCAGCGGCACGAGCTACAAGACGTACACGAATGCCGCCGGTACCCAGGTCAACACGCTGCTCAACGGCCAGGGCTGGTACAACCAACTGGTGCTGGTCGACCCGACCAATTCCAACGTCGTCTATTTCGGCGGCGCCCTGACAGCCGCCAGGACCAGCGACGGCGGCGGCACGTACGCGAAGGTGAGCGACTGGTTGGCGCAAAGCGGCCTTCCCTACGTGCACGCCGATTTCCATGCCGGCCACATCGCGGCCAGCGGCGCGCTCTACTTCGGCACCGACGGCGGCATCTTCCGCTCCACCAACAACGGCGCGACCTTCACCGACACCCTCAACCAGGGCATCGCCTCGCACCTGATCTACCAGGTCGGTTCCTCCACGGCCAACCGCGACGCCGTGATCGCCGGCCTGCAGGACAACGGCACGCGCGTGCGCGTGACGAACACGTCGGTGTTCAACCAGGAAATCGGCGGCGACGGTTTCGGCTGCAACGTCAATCGCTCCAACGCCAACCAGATGCTGGGCAGCCTGTACTACGCCCGCATCCAGAAGAGCACCAATGGCGGCACCAGCTTCAGCAGCGCGTGCAGCGGCATCACCGAATGCAACAATTCCAGCACCGCGCCGTTCATCACGCGCATCGTGGAGTGGAAGGGGGATGCCACCGGCAATACCTTGTTCACCTACAGCAACGCCAAGGTCTACAGGAGCGTGAACTACGCCGGGACCTGGGCCGCGCTCGGCACCAGCGGCTTGCCGGCCAGCGGCCTCGCCATCCGCAACCTCGGCGTGGCGGCGGGCAGCGCGAACACCGTCGGCGTGGTCGCCAATTCGGGCCGTGCCTATCTCACTACCAACGGCGGCTCGAGCTGGACGCAGATCGGCAGCACCACGAGCCTGCCGGGCAACGGCCTCAGCCTGTCCTCGATCAGTTTCGACCCGGCCAACGCGAGCATCATCTACATCGCGTCGGTGGCGCCGGATTCGGCGGCGAGCCACCTGTGGCGCTCGGCCGACGGCGGCAACAGCTGGGCCGCGATCGACGGCAGCGCCTCCGGCTTCCCCAGCGGCATTCCGGTCAACAGCCTCATCGTCGACCCGACGGCCGGCAGCACGCTGTACGCGGCGACGCACCTCGGCGTGTACACCTCCGACGACAGCGGCGCGACGTGGACGCGCTACGGCGCCGGTATGCCGCTGGTGAACGTGACCGACCTCTACGTGGCCGACGACGGCAGCCTGATCCGTGCCGCCACGTTCGGCCGCTCGGTGTGGGAATACGCGCCCAGCGGCAACGCTTCGCCCACGGCGAACTTCACCTTCACCACGAACAATCTCACCGCCAGCTTCACCGACACCTCCACCGACAGCGACGGCACGATCGCTTCGCGGGCATGGAACTTCGGCGATGGCGGTACCTCGGCGGCGACCAACCCGAGCCACGCCTACGCCGCCGCCGGCAGCTACCCCGTCACGCTCACCGTGACCGACGACGGCGGCGCCACCAACACCATCAGCAAGACGGTCACAGTGTCGACCTCGAACGTGCCGCCGACGGCGAACTTCGGTTTCACCACGACCTACCTCATGGCGAGCTTCAGCGACGGCTCGACCGACAGTGACGGCTCCATCACCGCGCATGCGTGGAACTTCGGCGACGGCGGCACCTCGACGTCGATCAACCCGAGCCACACCTACGCGGCGGGCGGCACCTACAACGTCACGCTGACCGTGACCGACAATCTCGGCGCGACCGGTTCGGTCACCAAGCCGGTCACGGTCGCGGCGAATGTGGCGCCGACCGCCAATTTCACGTTCGCCACCGACAACCTCGCGGCGAGCTTCACGGATTCGTCCACCGACAGCGACGGCACGATCGCGTCGTGGGCATGGAACTTCGGCGACGGCGCCACGTCCGCGCAGCGGAATCCGGGCCATGCCTACGCGACGGGTGGCAGCTATACCGTCACGCTCACGGTCACCGACAACGGCGGCGCCACCAATGCCGTCAGCAAGACGGTGACGGTGACGCCGCCCGCCTTCACGGTCACGCCGAGCTCCAGCGGCAACGGCACCATCTCGCCCGGCACGCCGCAGTCGGTGGCAAGCGGGGCGACCGCGACGTTCGCACTGGCCGCGAACACGGGCTACCACGTCCTGAGCGTGACGGGCTCGTGCCCGGCGGGCACGTTGAGCGGCGGCAGCTACACCACCGGCGCCATCACCGCCAATTGCAGCGTGGTCGCGAACTTCGCGGCCAATCCGCCCCATCACCTCGCGGTGGCGCCGGTAGCGAACGTGTTCCAGGGCGATCGACTGGGTGCGGTGACGGTATCGATCGTGGATGGGGACGGGAATGTGGTCACGACCGATTCGACCTCGCAGATCACGTTGGCGACCCTGGCGTGCGGTAACCCGACGACCCTGGGACAGGCCACCGTCACCAACGGCGTCGCCAGTTTCCCCGCCAACGCCACGGCGCGTTTCTACACGCTGGGCATCGGCAAGGCACTGACGGCGAGCAGCGGCAGCCTGAGCGGCAGCGCGACGTTCGACGTCGTCGACGGCGGCGAGCTCCTGTTCGCCGATGATTTCGAGACCTGCCGCCTGTAACGGGTGGGGCAATCGGTTGCTCCTTGGATCGGAACGGGGCGATGCGGGTGCGGCGATGGATTCGCCGCATCCCGCGCCTTCGTTCCGGACGCGCCCGGCGGCCCATCACCGCCTGCGGACGGAGACCGCGTCGGCGGGGCGCCGCATCCTGCCTGCGGAGCGCCGGCGCTAGACTCGCAAGTCCATTTCCGTTCACGCGACTCCGATGCCCTTGTTGCTTCCCTTGCTGCTCGCCGCGTCCGCGGCGACCGGCACCGATGATGCGTTGATCGTCGACATCCGCGCGGCCAGTCCGGTCGAGGTCGCCGCGCTCAAGCACGCCGACGGCGTGCGCTGGTGGCTGGAGCTGGGCAACCGCATGCTGTTGGCCGGCGACGTCGCGACGCGGTCGTCGCTGCCGGCGTCGGCGCCGTTGCTGGCGCGTCTGGCGGACGTGCGCGTGGAGGATCTCGCGCTGCGCGCAGTCGGTTGCGACGTCCACGAGGATGCGCTGGGGCGCCTGCTCGCGCGCGGCGGGCGTTGGCAGTTGCGCCAGCTCGCCATGGGCGCGGCGTTGCCGCGCGATGCGGACGACCGCTGGCGTGCGGTGCGACCGAACGAGGTGGTCGCGCGCCAGTATCGCCTCGACGCGCCGCCAGCGGCGCCGGCCGATCCGCGGGTATTGCCGCTGGTGCGGCACGTCGACACCGCGCGCTGGTTCGCCGACGTCAGCCGACTCGCATCGTGGGACCGCTCCAGCTATGGCACCACCGACCTGTTCGCCGCGCGCGACTGGATCGGCGCGCAGTTCGCCGCCCTCGGCCTCGCGGTCGCGACGCCGGATTTCACGATGCCGGGTGCGAACGGCGGCTCGATCACGCGACAGAACGTGATCGGCACATGGACCGGCACGACCTTGCCGGACGAATGGGTCGTCGTCGGCGCGCACTACGATTCGCGCAACGCGAACATCGCTTCCACCGTGGACGCGCCCGGCGCCGAGGACAATGCCAGCGGCTGTGCTGGCGTGATCGAGATCGCGCGGGCGCTGTTGCCGTTCCGGCCACAGCGCTCGGTGTTGTTCATGTGCTATGCCGGCGAGGAGCAGGGGCTGTACGGCAGCGAGCGCCACGTGCAGGCGCTGCAAGCCAGCGGCGACATCGCCAAGGTCGCGTCGGTGGTCATCATGGACATGATCGGCTACAGCGAGGACGACCGGCTCGACGCCGACTACGAAAGCTATCCGCAATGGCAGTCGTACCTGGACCGCTTTGGCGCCGCCGCCGCGACCTATGCTCCGGAACTGAACATCTCGATCAGCCTGAGCCCGTTCGGCTCCGACCACATGCCGTACCTCGATGCCGGCCGCCAGGCGGCGCTCGGCATCGAGTCGGACTACGACATCTATCCGGACTATCACGAGAGCACCGACATCCCCGCGAACATCGGGCCGAATGCCGAGGCGATGGGCGGGGCGATCCTGAAGACGAACGTCGCCGTGCTGGCCGACCTCGCCGGCGCTTCGGACGGGATCTTCGTCGACGGCTACGAATGAGCCGCGCTGGGCGGTTCTCTCGTTTGGTCTAGAATCCGCCCTCCTTCTTTCCGGACGACGACCTCGCATGTCGCCATCGAAATCCCTGCCGCCGCCGCTCTCGGCGCTGATCTTTTCCTCGCGCTGGCTGCAGTTGCCGCTCTACCTCGGCCTGATCGTCGCGCAGGGCGTGTACGTGGTGCTGTTCATCAAGGAGCTGTGGCACCTGATCCACGGCGCGGTGAACTTCGGCGAACAGGAGATCATGCTGATCGTGCTCGGCCTGATCGACGTGGTGATGATCTCGAACCTGCTGATCATGGTCATCGTCGGCGGCTACGAGACCTTCGTCTCGCGCCTGAACCTCGAAGGCCATCCGGACCAGCCCGAGTGGCTGAGCCACGTCAACGCGTCCGTGCTGAAGGTCAAGCTGGCGATGGCGATCATCGGCATCAGCTCGATCCATCTCCTGAAGACGTTCATTGCGGCCGGCGCGCTCGGTGACGGCGGGTTGCCGTTCTGCACCGCCGAGGAATTCGCGCTGATCAAGGACACCGCCGTCGCCGCCCCGCGCTGCAGCACGCTGACGACGGTCGGCGTGATGTGGCAGACGATCATCCACTGCGTGTTCATCCTGTCCGCGATCGGCATCGCATTGACCGACCGCATCATGAACGGCACCGGCTCGCACCGAGACAACCCGGCCAAGGCGCACTGAGCCGGATCCGTTCTCGAACCATCGCTTGCGCTTCCGAGGGGATCGGCGCGACGCCGTGTCGCCGATCGACAAGCGGAATGCCGCGAACCGTCAGTCCACGACGAACAGCCGCGCGCCGGTCGTCGTGGACGAGCGGTGCGGCTCCGCGTCGTCGGCCACCTGGTAGCTCATTCCAGGTGCGAGCACGAATGCGCGGCCATCGCGCAATTCGGTGTGCAGTTCGCCTTGCAGGCACAGCAGTACGTGGCCCTTGGCGCACCAGTGGTCGGCGAGATAGCCGGCGCTGTATTCGATCATCCGCACGCGCACGGCGCCGAAATGCCGGGTCTGCCAATGGGCGACCCCGCGGGTTCCAGGATGCTCGGTACGTTCGATCGCCGACCAGTCGGTGATGCCGAACGGGATGGCGGAAAGCTGCACGGCAGATCCTTCGGTCAAGAGGCGTTCCGGATCGCCGAATCATAGCGTCGTCGTTTCATGCGACGGATGCCGCATGTTGCACGCGGTGCAGCATTCGCGTTGCAGAAAAAAACGGCTGCGGATGCCGGGATCAGGGGATTCGTCGGCGCGAAACGCGATGATCGGCCGGCGCCATGATCGCGCGGCGGATGCCGGCGTCGCGCGCGTCGTCATCGAAGCGCAGATCATCGGTTGCGCGGACGATGCCGAATGCAGCGTACAGTTCCGCGAGGTCCGGGAAATCGCGGCGTTCGCGGTATTCGCGAAAACGCCGCGAGAACACGTCGCTGCCGCTCAGCGCATCGAGCTTCGCGATGAAGGTTTGCGCCGGCCATGCCCGCTCGCTCGGCAAACAGCATGCATCGAAGCGGCGCAGCGCCTCGTCGACGCTCATGCGGTTCGCGCTGCCGCGGCGCAGGTCCGCATCGACCTGCAGCCAGTAGGCGGCGCCGCTCCAGTAGACGCGCTGGAAGTCGTGGCGTTCGCCCATCCGCGCGGCGGCGGTTTCGAGATCGCCGTCGCCTTGCGTCGCCTGCCTGCCGCGCGCGAAGCCGGCATCGAGCGCCGCCCAGGCCTGTTCCGGCGTCAGCAGTCCCGCGCGGGCGCGCAGCACGTTCTGGTAGTAGGTCGCCAAGCCTTCGGCGAGCCACGCGCCGCGGTCGCCGAGATACGGATGGAACAGGTGCGAGAGTTCGTGCACGGCGACCCAGTCGCGGTCGAACGCCGCATCCGGCTGCGCCGGGTCGACGAACAGGGTCAGCGCGTGGCCCTGGCCGCGCGTCGATTGGCCGAACACGACGGCCTCGTGTTGCGCACCGACCGGAATGATCAGCACCTGCACGTCGGCGAGCGGCAAGCGCCCGTACGCCGACAGCGCCGCGCGGCCGACGCGGCGCAGCCAGCCGAGCAGGCGTTCGCGCTGCGCCGCGTCGGCGCCGTGCAGGATCGCCACGTGCAGCGTGCCGCCGGCGAGCGCGATCGCCCGCTCGCCGAAGCGGCCGATCGCGACGCGTGCCATCCAGTCGTCCGGCGTGTGCGGGATGCGGTAGCGTTCCGTATCCGCGACGCGCCGCCAGGGTGCCGAAATCGCGTAGCCCGGCGGCAACTGCACGCGTGCATCCGCATCGCCGGTGCCGTCGGCCTGCAGCAGCCAGCTCGACGGATCGACGACGACGTCGTCGTCGTTGCGCGTGCGGCCGGGCGCCTGTTCCGCGGCGAGCGCGCCGAGCGCGGCGCGGTAGTGCAGGCATTCGCCGGCGCGCCAGTTGCGCGCGAGCCATGCGCCATCCACGCGCGCAACCTGCGCGCCGCGGTCGCGCGTGACCGCATCGACATGCCGTGCGGAGACGTCGCCCGCCGCGAAGCGCACGCTGTCTGCGGCACGCGGCAGGCACAGCGCGACCTGCATCGTCCTGTCGCGCGCCTCGTAGCGCAGCGCGTAGCGCGGGGCATCGGCCGCGTTCGCCGCGAACGCGCAGGCGAGCATGAGCGACGCGGCGGCGAAGCGCAGTGGCATGACGACGATCATGCGCCATCGCGATGGCTTTGGCGCAGCCATGCCGCCGGTACAATGCCGCGATGGACGTTTCCCACCTGCTCGACGGGCTCAATCCCTCGCAACAAGAAGCCGTGACCGCGCCGCCCGGCCACTACCTCGTGCTGGCCGGCGCCGGCTCCGGCAAGACTCGCGTGCTGACGCATCGCATCGGCTGGCTGCTGCAGGTCGAGCGCGTGTCGCCGTGGTCGGTGCTCGCGGTCACCTTCACCAACAAGGCCGCCGGCGAGATGCGCGGGCGCACCGAGGCGCTGATCGAAGGCGGCGCGCGCGGCCTCACGATCGGCACCTTCCACGGCATTGCGCACCGCCTGCTGCGCCGGCACTGGCGCGAGGCCAGGCTGCCGGAGACGTTCCAGATCCTCGATGCCGACGACCAGCAGCGCCTGGTCAAGCGCACGATCCAGGGGCTCGGGCTGGACGAGGCGCATTTCCCGCCGCGCCAGGCGACCTGGTTCATCAACAGCGCCAAGGACGAAGGCAAGCGGCCGGACGCGCTCGATGCGGGCTACAACCAGAACCATCGCGTCCTGATCGACATCTACCGCGCCTACGAGGAAGCCTGTCGCCGCGGCGGCCTGGTCGACTTCGCCGAACTGCTGCTGCGCGCGCACGAGCTGTGGCTGCACGACGAAGCGCTGCTCGCGCACTACCGCGAGCGCTTCAGGCACCTGCTGATCGACGAGTTCCAGGACACCAACACCCTGCAGTACGCGTGGATCCGCGTGCTCGCCGGCGGCACCGGCAACGTGTTCGTGGTCGGCGACGACGACCAGGCGATCTACGGCTGGCGCGGCGCGCGCGTCGAGAACGTGCAGCACTTCCTGCGCGATTTCCCCAGCGCGAAGACGATCCGCCTCGAACAGAACTACCGTTCGACCGGCAACATCCTCGCCGCCGCGAACGCGGTCATCGCGAACAATCCGGACCGCCTCGGCAAGCAGCTGTGGACCGCCGGCGACGCCGGCGACGTGATCGAGCTGTACGCGGCCTACAACGAGCAGGACGAGGCGCGCTTCGTGGTCGAGCGCATCCGCGAGCACCTGCGCGCGGATGCGAAACCGTCGGACATGGCGATCCTGTACCGCTCGAACGCGCAATCGCGCAACTTCGAGGAACAGCTGATCCAGCACAAGGTGCCGTACCGCATCTACGGCGGCCTGCGCTATTTCGACCGCGCCGAAATCAAGGACGCGCTGGCCTACCTTCGCCTCGTCGCGAACCGCCACGACGACGCCGCGTTCGAGCGAGCGGTCAACACGCCGCCGCGCGGCATCGGCGATCGCACGCTCGATGGCCTGCGCCAGCGCGCGCGGCGCGACGACGCCTCGATGTGGGAAGCCGCGCTCGGCGAGCTGGGTGCCGGCGCGCTGGCGGCGCGCGCGAAGAATGCGTTGCGCGGCTTCCTCGAATTGATCGAGGGTCTGGCGCGCGATTGCCTGGTTCGCGAAAACCCGGGCGACGATCCGGAGGATGCCGCCGAGGGCGACGAGCCGCTCGCGCTGGCCCGGCAGATCGAGCACGCGCTCGCGCGCTCGGCGCTGCGCGATTTCTACGAGAAGGACAGCCGCGGCAGCGCCGAATCGCGCGTCGAGAACCTCGACGAGCTCGTCAACGTCGCGAGCCGCTTCCGGCGCACGCCGGAAGACCTCGAGGCGGGCCTGCCGGAACTCGCCGCATTCCTCGCGCACGCGGCGCTCGAAGCCGGCGAAGGGCAGGGCGAGGCGTGGCAGGACTGCGTGCAACTGATGACCTTGCACTCGGCGAAGGGACTCGAGTTCCCGTTCGTGTTCCTCGTCGGCATGGAAGACGGCCTGTTTCCGAGCCAGAAGTCGACCGAGGAAGCGGGCCGGCTCGAAGAGGAGCGCCGCCTCGCCTACGTCGGCATCACGCGCGCGCGCGAACGGTTGGTGCTGAGCTACGCCGAGTCGCGGCGCATGCACGGCGTCGAATCCTATGCGCGGCCGTCGCGCTTCCTCGGCGAGATCCCCGGCGAACTGCTGCACGAAGTGCGGCCGAAGGTGCAGGTCAGCCGCCCGGCGTTCGTTGGTCGCAGTCCGGCCATGCAGCAGGAATCCAGCGTCCCGTTCAAGCTCGGCCAGCGCGTCGCGCACGCGAGCTTCGGCGAAGGCGTCGTGCTGGCCTACGAAGGCGCCGGCGCGCATACCCTGGTCGAGGTCAACTTCGCCGACGCCGGACGCAAGCGGCTGGTGCTGGCGTACGCGAACCTGAGCGCGCTGTAGCGTTTCGCGGCGGAGCCCGGCTAGTCCGCGGGGCCGCCGTCGAAACCGCTGGAAAAGATCGCGTCGGCAGGGTCGAGTTCGAACGCGCCGATGTCGGCGAGGGCGCCGAGCACGCGCGCATGGTCGCTGCCGCGCTGGTCGTTGGCGAGTCCGGCGGAATTGCTGCCGGCGTCGATCGCCGGACTGCGGCTCAGCAATGCGTGCGTGCGCGTCGGGCCGCCGTTGTCGCGCAGCGGGCCGAGCAGCGGATCGGCGGTGATCGTGTCGGGCAGTTTTTCGGCGCCGTCGCGGATCAGGTTGTGGTCGCCGTAGATGTGCGACAGCGAGCCGACGCTGATGTCGGACTCGCCGTTGGCGGCGGTGTTGTTGGCGACGATCGAGCTGCGCAGGGTGCCGCGATGGTCGAAGCCGAACTGCACACCGGCGATGCCGGTGCCGGAGACGCGGTTGAACGCGACCGTGCTGGAGACCAGCGTCAGCCACGGTTGCGTGTGCAGGCCGCCGCCGCCGACACCGGCGTCGTTGCCCGAGATCGTGCTGTTGGTGATGCGCGTCAGCGAGCCGCCGAAATGCTTGAACTTCGCGCCGCCGCCGATGTGGTCGGCATGGTTGCCGTCGATCGTCGAGTCGCGGATCGTGGCCGAGCCGTAAGTCACGTACAGGCCGCCGCCGTTGGCCTGGTCGCCGCCCTGATTGTTCGGCGCGCGTGCGCGATTGCCCGAGATCGTGCTGGTGCCGAGCGTCATCGAGAGGTAGCTGTTGGCGCCGCCGCCGAGCGCGGCGGCGTAGTACGCCCCGCCGGGCAGCAGGGTTCCGGTCGGCGCCATCGTGACGGCGTCGTTGCCGTCGACGCGGCTGCGCGTGATCTCGAGCGTGCCGTGCGCGTACAGGCCGCCACCGCGTGCGGCGCCGTTCAGCGCGTACGCGCTGCAGCCGTGCACGCGACTGTCGCGCAGGGCGAGGTTGCCGTCGGCGCTGGCGCCGCCGCCGCGCACGATGGCGCCGTTGGCGTCGCTGCGCGCGCTGCAGCCGTCGAGGTCGACGTGGTCGAGTTCGAGGTTGCCGCTCGACGCGATGCAGCCGCCGGACTCGGCCTCGCCGTGCGCGAATCCGAGCGCCTCCACGTGCAGCGTGCCGCTGCCGCCGTGCTGCAGCGCGCGGCCGGCGAAGTTGCCGTCGACGGTCAGTGCCGCGGCGCCGGGACCGCGGATCGTGAGCTCGTCCTGGCCGATCGCGATCGCACCGCTGGCGAGCGTGATCGTGCTGCAGGCCAGTTCGGCGAGGTCGATCGTGCCGCCGTCCGGCGCCGCGGCGACCGCATCGCGCAGGCTGCCGGCACCCGCGTCGCCGCAGTTGGTCACTACGAACGTCGTGCCGTCGGCAGGCGGATTCGCGGCCGCGAGCGGCGCCGGACGGTCGGCGTTCGCGGACGACGCGGCCACGCAGGCGGCCAGCGCGAGCGGCAAGGACTTCTTCTTCGGAGGCAGCATCGACGATCCCCGTTTCGTGCAATGTGGGTGGCGGCTCCTGTCGCCGTGTCGCCGTTGTCATGGCCGGGTCACACCCCGTCACCAGACTCGCCGGCTTCGTGCGGCCCCGTGTGGCGCCGCGGGTCCCTTGCGAACTGGAGAGCTTCTCATGAACAGGAATCACTTGGCGCGGGCCGGGTGGGCCGCGGCGTTGCTGCTGGCGTGCGGCGCCTGGGCGGCGCCGGCGGCGGCTGCCCCCGATCATGTCGTGATCAGCCAGGTCTACGGTGGCGGTGGCAGTGGCGCGCCGGTCACGTACAAGCGCGACTACATCGAATTGTTCAATCCGACCAGCCAGGCGATCAGCCTCGCGGGCTGGTCGTTGCAGTACGGTGCCGCGACCGGTACCGGCAACTGGTCGACGCATGCGTTGCCGTCTTCGCTGTCGATCGGCCCCGGCCAATACCTGCTGATCGCCGAGAGCTCCGGTACCGCCGGCGCGGACCTGCCGGTGACGCCGGACGTCGCCACCGGCACGCTGACCTTGAGCGCGACGACCGGCAAGGTCGCCCTCGTCAGCGCGACCACCGCGCTGTCCGGCGCGTGCCCGACTGCGGGCGTGGTCGACCAGGTCGGGTACGGCGCGGCCAATTGCGCCGAGGGCGCGGCGCCGGTCGCCGCGTTGACGAAGGAAAGCGGCGCGGTCCGCAAGGGCGACGGCTGCATCGACAGCGACGACAACGCCGCGGACTTCGACGTCGTCGCCAATCCCGTTCCGCGCAACGGCGCCAGTCCCGTGCATGCCTGCTCGCTCGGCGGGCGCATGCGCATCACCGAATTCATGTACCAGGGCACCGACGGCGAGTTCGTCGAGTTCACCAACGTCGGCGACCAGCCGGTCGACATGAGCGGCTGGAGCTATGCCGACAGCAGCCGCGTGCCGGGCCATGTCGCGCTCGGCGCGTTCGGTTCGGTGCAGCCGGGCGAATCGGTGATCCTCACCGAAGCGGCGCCGGCCGCGTTCAGGACCGCGTGGGGCCTGTGCTCCGGCGTGAAGGTGATCGGTGGCAATACGGTCGACAACCTCGGTCGCGGCGACGAGATCAACCTCTACGACGCCGGCAGCGCGCAGGTCGATCGCCTGACTTACGGCGACAACGTCGCCGGGGTCGGCGGCCCGCGCACGCAAAACGCCAGCGCGTGGCCGTCCGCCGCGGCGCTCGGGCAGAACCAGATCACCGGGTGGACGCTCGCCACGATCGGCGATGCCGAGGGCTCGCGCGCCTCGACCGGCGCGGACATCGCCAGCCCCGGCAAGAGCACGCTCGCGATCACCGCCTATGATCCGTGCGCGACCAATCCGGATGCGCCGCTGGTCACGATCGATGTGGCCACGACCTCACCGTTCCTCGACCTGGTTTCCGGCAGCGAAGGCGCCGCCAGCGGCGTGATCGGCGATCCGACCGACCCGGCCGCGACCGAAGGCATCGGCTTCACGGTCTCGCTGCCGGGCGGCGGCGACGCGTCGACCCTGGCGATCAGCGCGAGCAGCAGCAACGCCAGCGTCGTCGACGCGGCCGGCGTGCAGCTTTCCGGCAGCGGCGCGACGCGCCTGCTGAAGATCGTTCCGCACGGCGTCGGCTACAGCACGATCACGCTCAGCGCGACCGACGCCGCGAACGTCACCGGTACCTACCTGATCCGCTATGCCGCGTCCGCGGCGGCGCCGTTCCCGGCCAGCACGGTGTTCCTGACCGGCGCCAGCGACGCGTCGGCGACGGTCAAGGTCGACGACCTGCACATGCTCGTCGGCGACGACGAAACCAACGTGCTGCGCCTGTATCGCCGCGACCATTCCGGCCTGCCGCTGAAGGGCTTCGACTTCAGCGGCCAGTTGAACCTGACCGATCTGGCGAACCCGGAAATCGACATCGAGGCGTCGACGCGCATCGGCGACCGCCTGTTCTGGACCGGTTCGTTCAGCACTTCGAAGAACTTCCACGTGCGCCCGAACCGCCATCGCGTGTTCGCGACCGACCTGACGGGCACCGGCGCCGATGCGACGCTGGCCTATGCGGGCCGCTACGACTGGCTGCTCGAGGACATGATCGCGTGGGACCACGGCAACGGCCACGGCCTCGGCGCGGACGCCCTCGGCTTCGCCGCAAGCGCGGCCGAGGGCGTCGACTCGAAGACGCCGGCCGGCTTCAACATCGAAGGCCTCGGCATCGCGCCGGACAACAGCACCGCGTACTTCGCGTTCCGCGCGCCGCAGTTGCCGACCAATGCGCGCCACCAGGCGCTGATCGTGCCGGTGTTGAACATCGATGCGTTGGTCACCGGTGCCGCGCCCGGTTCGCTGGCGCAAGGTTCGGCCCATTTCGGCGCGCCGATCTTCCTCGACCTCGGTGGCCGCGGCATCCGCAGCCTCGATCGCAACGCCGCCGGCCAGTACGTCATCACCGCCGGCTCGGCTGGCGACACGGGCCCGGCACCGGACGACTTCCGCCTGTATGCGTGGACCGGCAACCCGCTCGACGCGCCGGTCGAGCTCGGCACCGACTTGAGCGCGCAGGACATCGCCGGCGGCAGTTTCGAGTCGCTGGTCGAGGTTCCCGACGCGCTCGGCACCGGCACGATCCTGCAGGCCTTGCTCGACAACGGCGACAGCGCCTGGTACGGCGACGGCATCGCCGCCAAGGATCTCGGCGAACCGCGTTTCAAGAAGGCCGCGAGCCTGCGCTTCGCCGCCGACATCGCGTTCCCGGCGACCACCGTCGCCGCCAGCGCCGGCACGCCGCAGAGCGCGGACGTCGGCCAGCCGTTCACGGCACCTCTGGTCGTGCGCGTCACCGACGCCTATGGCCACGGTGTGCCGAACGTCGGCGTGAGCTTCAACGCGCCGGCGAGCGGCGCCAGCGCGGTGCTGTCGGCGACGAGCGTCGCCACCGACGCCAGCGGCAACGCCAGCGTGAGCGCGACGGCCAAAGCGACGGCAGGCAGCTACACGGTCAGCGCGAGCGTGCCCGGCGCGTCGTCGTCGGCGAGCTTCGCGTTGACGAATACGGCGGCAGCCACCAGCGTCGATCACGTCGTCATCAGCCAGGTCTACGGCGGTGGCGGTGCGACCAGCCTGCCGGCGACGTACAAGAAAGACTACATCGAGCTGTTCAACCCGACCTCGCAGCCGGTCGATCTCGGCGGCTGGTCGCTGCAATACGGGTCGGCCACCGGCACCGGCAACTGGTCGCCGCCGCACGTGCTGCCGGCGCTGACGATCCAGCCGGGCCAATACCTGCTGATCGAGGAAGGCGGCGGCACCGTCGGCGGCGATTTCCCGCTGGCGCCGGACGTCGCCGGCGGTTCGCTGAACCTGTCGCAGTCGAACGGCAAGGTCGCGCTGGTCAACTCTTCCACGGTGCTTAGCGGGCAGTGCCCCAGCGCCGGGGTGGTCGATCAGGTCGGTTACGGCACCGCCAACTGCTTCGAGGGCAGCGCCGCGGTGGCTGCGCTCGGCAAGGAAACCGCCGCCGTGCGCAACGGCGACGGTTGCGTCGACAGCAACGACAACGCAGCCGACTTCACCGTCGTCACCAACCCGGTGCCGCGCAACGGCGGCAGCCCGTTCAACTTCTGCGGCGGCGCCGGCAGTCCGGTCACCTTGTCGATCGGCGATCTCGCGATCACCGCGCCGGCCAGCGGTACCGCGCCGGCGACCTTCAGCGTGCAGCTCAGCCGCGCGGCGAGCAGCGACGTGCATTTCGACATCGCCACCGCCGACGGCAGCGCCGTCGCGGGCGTCGACTACGTCGCCGCGCAGCAGACCGGCGCGACGATCGCGGCCGGCGCGACGACGTTCCAGTTCACCGTGCAGATCATGGCGAACACCACGCTCGGCGTGCCGAAGACGTTCAAGGTGCTGGTCGGCAACATCGGCGGCGGCGACGTCGCCAACACGTCCGCCGAGGCGACCGCGACGATCACCAACGCGAGCGGGCGCCTGCCGATCGGCGCGATCCAGGGCGACGGCGCGCATCCGGCGCGCCTCGGCCAGACCGTGTCGTTCGGCGGCACGGTCACCGCGCTCGGCGCCGGCGGCTATTTCGTGCAGGACGAAGGCGACGGCAATCCGCTCACGTCCGACGCGCTGTTCGTCTACGGCAACGTGCCGGCCGGTCTCGCGGTCGGCAACACGGTCGAAGTGACGGGCACGGTCACCGAGTTCTACGGCTTGACCGAGATCACCGGCGCCAGCGCGACGATCACCGGCAGCGGCGCCTTGCCGACCGCGATCACGCTGGACGGCACCACGCCGTCGGCCGATCCGGCGCATCCGCGTTGCGAGGGCGGCAGCTTCGTCGCCGGCGACAGCGTCGCCGTGCGCAACTGGCGCTGCCTGCAGGGCATGCGCGTCACCTTGCCCGACGGCGCGATCAGCGCGCCGAACTTCAGGTCGAGTTCGCAGCCGCTCAGCGAAGCGTATGCCTATGTCGCCAGCCAGCCGCGCCCGTTCCGCGGCCCGGGCCTGGTCTACGGCACCGAACCGCCGTCGCCGCCGCCGGCCTACGTGCCGCAGTACTGGGACGCGGTGCCGTACGTGTTCGGCATCGACACCGGCCACCTGATGACCGCGCAAGCGCTCAATGCCGGCGTGCACTTCAGCGCGACCGGCGTGATGGGCTTCGACTTCGGCATCGGCATCCTGTGGCCGACCGAGTTCACCGTCACCGACGCGGGCCCGAGCTATCCGGTCGCGGTGCCGGCGACGCCGGCCGGCGCGCTGACGATCGGTTCGCAGAACATGCTGCGCCTGTTCAACGACGTGCACGACTCCGGCAGCATCGACGCCTGTGCCGATACCAGTCCGGGTTCGGCCGACGTCTGCCCGACCGCGGAGCAGTTCCAGGTTCGCCTGCAGAAGCTGTCGAAGCAGGTGCGCGAAGTGCTCGGCGCGCCGGCGGTGCTCGGCGTGCAGGAGGTCGAGAACCTCGCCACCTTGCAGTCGCTCGCCGATCGCATCCACGCCGACGATTCGACGCTGACCTATCGCGCCTATCTCGAGGAAGGCAACGACATCGGCGGCATCGACGTCGGCGTGCTGGTGCGCAGCGACGTCACCGTCAACGCGGTCACGCAGATCGGCAAGGACGAAACCACCAGCGACGGCTGCAGTTCCAGCAACCCGCCGCCGTGCCTGCTCAACGATCGCCCGCCGCTGCTGCTCGACGCGAGTTTCGCCGGCGAGCGCTTCGCCGTTCTGGTGCTGCACAACCGTTCGCTCAGCAGCGTGGAGACGCAGGCCTACGTGCGTGCCAAGCGCTTCGCGCAGGCGTTGTCGGTCGCGCGCATCGCACAGGCCTGGCAGACCGGCGACAGCGCCAGCGTACCGGGCGCGACCGCCGGTGTGCCGCTGGCCATCGTCGGCGACTACAACGCGTTCGAGTTCAGCGACGGCTACGTCGACGTCACCGGCATCATCAAGGGTACCGCGGTGCAGTCGGAGAACCTGCTGTGGGACGCGAGCCTGCCGATCGTCACTCCGGCCCTGTTCGACGGCGGCGACGACGTGCCCGACGCGCAGCGCTACTCGTTCTCCTACGACGGCTACGCGCAGGATCTCGACCACGGCCTGATGACCGGCGATTTCCACGCGCGCCTGCTGTGGGCCGCGATCGCGCACGGCAACGCTGACGTTCCGGCCGGCGGCGCGGATGCGACCGATCCGTCCACCGCGCGTCGCAGCGCCGACCACGATGGCTTCGTGATGGCGTTCTCCGTGCCGGTCGCGCCGACCTGGACGGTCACGCCGTCGGTATCCGGCGGCCACGGCGCGATCGATCCGGCCGTCCCGGTGACGGTCGCCGATGGCGCCAGCACGAGCTTCACGCTGACGCCGGAAGCGGGCTGGCACGTCGACGTGGTCGGCGGCACCTGCGCCGTCGGCACGCTGGCCGCGAACGTCTACACGACCGGCGCTATCGGCGCCGACTGCACGGTGAGCGTGAGCTTCGCGGCGAATGCCCCGGCGTCGATCGCCGTGGTCGCCGGCGATGCGCAGAATGCGATCGTGAACCAGCCGTTCGCGAGCGCGTTGTCGGTGCGCGTGACCGATGCCAAGGGCACGCCGCTGGCCGGCGTGACCGTCAGCTTCGCGGCACCGGCAAGCGGCGCTTCGGCGGTGTTGTCCGCGACGACCGCGGTGACCGATGCGAACGGCGACGCCAGCGTCGATGCGACCGCGAACGGCATCGTCGGCAGTTACACCGTCACGGCCAGCGTTGCCGGCGTCGGTACGCCGGCACTGTTCCATCTCGGCAACGAGAAGGATGGCAGCGACGTGATCTTCCGCGACGGCTTCGAGCCATCCTCGAAGCGCTGACGCGTATCCGCAAACCTACGCCGCGCGTGCGGCGACAACGACAAAAAACGGGAAGCCGCGAGGCTTCCCGTTTTTCGTTCCATGCGGCGTCGCGGTATCGCGACGCCCGTCATCGTTCCCGCGCGCTTGGCGCGGGAATCCGGCGCCTTCTTCGATCGTGCCGGATCAACCGCGTCCGCCGCGTGCGCGATAGTCGGCGAGGCGGTTGTCGACCTGGTCGAGCATCGGTTCGATCGCCTCGCGTGCCTTCTCCGCGGCATTGAGGCTGGTGAAGTTGACCTGCTCGCTGCCGCTGGTCCACAGCACGCTGCCGTCGGCGACCTTGTACGCCTTGATGCCGAGCTGCACGGTGTACATCGTCGAACTCTGGCCGTAGTAGGTCAGCTCCTGCGAACCGACCGGACGCGCGTTGACGAACACGACCGCGTCGGCCTTGCCCGCCAGCGCGCGCAGGTTCGGTCGGTCGCCGCGCGTGCGGCCGCCCTCGATGACGCGAAAGCCGCGGCTCTGCAGCAGGCCGACCAGCGCTTCCTCCGCCGGCGAGGAGATCACGTCGTCGCCGGCGGCGACGACCGCGATCGTCGGCACGCGCGGCTTCGGCGGCGCGGCCGGACGGGCCGGCGGCGCGATCGTTGCGACACTGGGCGCCGGCACGCTCGCCTGTTGCTCGGCCGCCTGCGCGGCGGGCAGGTCGTGCAACGCCTGCATGCCGGCCTGCGAGGCGCGCGCGGCGGGCGCCCCGGCATCCGCATCGGTCGGCGGCGTGGCCTGCGCCATCGCGGCGTCGGTCGCGACCGGTTCCGCGCCGGCCGCCTGCACGCCGGAGGCACCGTCGGCCTGTGCCGGTGCGCTGCCGTGCTCGGCCGCCTGCACGGCGGCGTTGCCGCCGGCATCGGGTATCGCTGGCACCGCGGGCGTGCTGGCCGCCACGGTCGTCGCGGCGGTCGTGTCGCCGGCGGCCGGGGGAGTCGACGTCGCGGGCGTCGCGTTGATCGACGCGCGAATCGAGTCGCTTGCCGAATTCGTCGCGGCCGCCGTCGTGGTCGCGACCGGCGCGGCGGCCGGCGGCGCGCCGAACAGTCCCGCCAGCGCGGGTACGTGGCCGCGATAGGCCCAGGCACCGCCGGCGACGCACAGCAGCGCGATCGCCGCGATCGCCCACGGCAGCGCGGAGCGCCGCGGCGGCGTATTGGCGGCGTTGCCGCGATCGAGCACCGAACGATGGGCCGAGGCGCCATCGACCGGCGGCGGCAGCGGCTGGCCGCTCGGCGTGATGCGCGTGTTCGCTTGCGCGGGCGTGCTGCGGAAGGGCGTCGGCGGCGTCGCCGGCAATGCGGTCTGGCCGGACACCGGCGTCTTCTGGCCGATCAGCGTGGCCGCCGCGGGCGACAGCTTCGTCTGCACGGTGATCGGGCCGCCCTTGGCGACCAGCGGGTGCGTGTTGAGGTCGGCGACCAGTTCGTGGCAATTCTGGTAACGGTCGGCCGGTTCCTTCGCGATCATCTTCGCGAGAATGTTGGCGATCAGCGGATCGGCATCGGCATTGAGCTGGCGCACGTCCGGGATGTCGGCCTTGACGACCTCGAGCATCAGGCCGAGCGGCGATTCGTCGTTGAACGGCATCTTGCCGGTCAGCATCTCGAACAGCACGATGCCGAGCGAGAAGATGTCCGAGCGCTGGTCGACCGGCTTGCCGAGGCAGACTTCCGGCGACAGGTAACCCGGCGTGCCGACGAACTCGCCCGTCGTGGTGAGTTTCTTCGACAGGTCCTGGTTCGACAGCGCGATGCCGAAGTCCGCGATCTTCACCGCGCCGCGGCTGGAGATCATCAGGTTGCCGGGCTTGATGTCGCGGTGCACGACGCCGCGGTCGTGCGCGGTCGAGAGGCCGAGCGCGGTCTGCTGGATCACCTTGGCCGATTGCTCCACGGTGAGCTTGTGGTCGCGCTTGAGCATCGAGCCGAGCGATTCGCCCTCGACGAATTCCATCACGAAATACGTCTGGCCCTCGTCCTCGCCGATGAAGTAGATCTGGATGATGTGAGGGTCGTTCAGCGCCGCCATGCTGCGCGCCTCGCGCAGGAAGCGCTCCTTGATGCCCTCGTCGTGCGCCAGCGAATCGGCCAGCACCTTGATCGCGACGTAGCGGTTCAGCGACGACTCGTATCCCTTGTAGACGACGCCCATGCCGCCGCGGCCGAGTTCGGCGACGATGTCGTAGTGGCCCAAGCGCGTTCTCATGACCGACCCCCGTTCCGGGCGGACGCCCGGTGATGGAGCGGAATCCTACACCGCCGAATCCGCAGGCATCGGGACCGCCTTGGCGGCGGCGGACGTGCCTGCGTCGCGCCCGCGCCGTGAAGCAGTTCGCACATCGGGCGCGATTGAGACGGCAACGGGTGCGCCCTACACTCGGCGGCCGTCCCCACGTCGCGACACCGGAATGTCCCTGATTGCGCGTCTGCCGCCCTGGGTGCGTGTGCTCCTCGTCGCGTTCGCGCTGCTGGCCGCGCTGCGCGCGCTGGCGCTGGTGCTGCACCGGCCGTTGCTCGCGTTCGCCAACAACTACGATCAGATCCGCTACACCGCCTGCCTCGATCTCGCGCCGTGGCGGCCGGGCGTCGCGGCGGACGCCGGCAATCCGCAGGCGCCGCTGTCGCGCTATGCGTTCCAGCCGCTGCCGGCCGGCACCTGCATCTGGACCTCGGACCTGCTCTTCACCGCGCCGGTCGCGTTGGCGTGGACGGTGTCGGAACGGCTCGGCGCGCGCGCGATCCATTCGGTGCAGCGCATGGCGGAATGGCGCCTGCTGCTGTGGTTCGCCTTCGCCGCGTGGATGACGGTCGCTCTGCTGCGTGCCGGGCGCGCGGATGTCGCGCTGGCGCACCTCGGGTGGCTCGCGCTGTTCGGCACCGACCCGGCCAACCTGCTGTATTTCGCGACGTTCTATGCCGAGGCGGCCGCAATAAGCGGCTTCTTCCTGTGCGTCGGCGCGTCCGTCGTCGCGTTGGTGCGGCCGACGCGAGGGGCACTGGCTCTCGCGGCGATCGGCGCCATCGTGCTTGCCGCGAGCAAGTTCCAGCACCTGCTGCTGCCGGTGCTGCTGGGCGTCGCCTTGCTGTTCGGCGCGGGCCGGGGCGGACGCAAGGCCGCGCTCGCGGTGCTGGCCGGCGCGTTGCTGGGCCTCGGCGTGCAGGTGGCCGATGTCGTGCGCGATCCGCCGATGGCGCACGGCGTCAACACGGTCAATCGCGCCGACTTCGTGCTGACCGTGCTGTTGCCGGAAACCAGCGATCGCGCGCACGTCGCCGCCGCGCTGGAACTCGACGACGCTTGCCTCGCCTACGCCGGCAAGAGCGTCTACGCGATGCCGCAATTCGTCGATCGCATCTGCACGCGCGTCAACGATTGGCCGCGCACGTTGCCGTGGCGCTTGCTGATCGCCGATCCGCCGGCCCTGCTGCGCGCGCTCGGGCACGTTCCGCGCTACCTGCTGCCGTGGATTCCGGGATTGGGACTGGTCGAGGGCGGCACCTTCACGCCGTTGCCGCGGACGATCCCGTCGTGGAGCAGCCTGTTCGGCGAGAGCCGCGCGATGGCGACCGGCTTGCTCGCATTGCCGTGGCTGGTGTTCGGTGTCTGCCTCGCGCGACGCGCGCCGGCGCCGGCGCGCGGTTTCGCGCTGATGTGCGCGACCGGCTCGTCGGCGGTCGCCGTCGTCGCGCTGTTCGGCGATGGCGACGTCGAATACGCCAAGCACGCGCAGCTGGCGATCGACTTCTCGCTGGCCAGCCTCGGCGTGGCGTTCGCGGCGCTGGCGCGGCGCGGCTTACCGGAGGAATTGCGCGCATGACGAGGGCGCGCCGGCGACTGTTGCTCGCCCTGCTGGCCTTGCTGTGGCTGGCGGGCACGCTGCGCGCGTTCGCGTTGTGGGCGCACGACCCGCTGTATGCGTATGCGAACAGCTACGACCAGACGCGCTACACGAACTGCTTCCACTTCTACCCCGATCGTCCCGCCGACGTTCCGCCGCAACGCAACAGCCCGCAGGCGCCGTTCGCGAAATACCGATTCATCGCCAGCGGCGACCCGATGTGCTACTGGTCGAGCGAGCTCGCCTTCACCGCGGCGACCGCGGCGATCTGGACGTCCGGCGAGCGGCTCGGCTTCGGTGACGTGCACGACGTGCGCTGGGTCGGCGCATTGCGCTGGACCGCATTGCTCGCGCTGTCGATCGCGTTGTCGCGCGCTTGGCTGCGGCGGGGCGACGCGCGAGCCGCGCTGGTCAATGCCGCGCTGGTGCCGCTGCTGTTCGCCGATCCCGGCAATACGTTCTATCTGGATACGTTCTACGCGGAATGGAGCGCGTTGCTCGCGGCGTATGCGCTGTTCGCTTCGATCCTACTGTGGCGCGACGAGACGCGCAGCCGAGCGCGCTTCGCATGGCTCGCGCTGGCCGCGTTCGCGCTCGCGACGACGAAGATCCAGCACCTGCTGCTGCCGCTCGGCCTCGGCGTGTTGGTGCTGCTGCTCGACCGCGCGCGCAGCGGACGCATGAGCTGGCGCGCGGCGGCCTTGCTGTGCGGCGGCTTCGCGGGATTCTGGCTGCAGTTCGTGCAGCTGCATCGCGAGAATCCGATGATGGACGCGATCGACCAGTACAACCGCGCCGACGTCGTGTTCACCGCGCTGGTGCCGTTCGCGGACGACCGTCGCGCGCTGCTGTCTGAGCTGGGCATCGACCCGGATTGCGCGATCTACAGCGATCACCATGCGTGGGAATTCCCGGACATGCCCGAACGCGTCTGCCGCGGCCTGTCGGAATTCACCCGCGGCACCGAACTGCGCACCTTGTTGCGCCATCCGCGCATCGCGCTGCGCCTGCTCGGCCACGGCGTGCTCGGCCTCGATCCGTGGATCGCGAAGAACCTCGGACAGGTCGAGGGCGGCGAGTTCGCCACGATGACGCCGGCGCAGCCGAGCCTCGGCCGCGTGCTGCATGCGTGGCCGAAGCTGCAGCTCGTGTTGCTGGCGTTGCCGATGCTCGGGTTGTGCGGCCTGCTGTGGCGACCCGGTCCGCACCGAGGTAGCCGCGCGCTGCATTACGCGGCGCTGACCGTGGCGACGATGATCGCGACGCTGGGCATCACGATCCTCGGCGACGGTCTCGCCGACGCGGCGAAGCAGGGGCATCTCGTGGTCGACGCGGCGCTGGCATGGGCGATGGTCGCCGTGATGCACGCGTCGCTTGCGCGCCTGCCGTTCGCGACTCAGGCGGCATCGACCCCGCGGTGCCTGCCGCGGAACGGCGCGTAGAACGCGCGCAACGCGGCGAGATCGGCGGCGAGATCCTCGCCGGGCTCGAACAGCGGTCCGATCGTGATCGTCTTCGAGGGATAGTCGAACGCGACCGGCAGGATCGGCACGCCGGCCGCGCGCGCGATCCGCCAGAAGCCGCTGCGCCATTTCGTCACGTGCCGGCGCGTGCCCTCCGGCGCGATGCCGAGCCACAGCTGCGCGGTGTCGCGGAAGCGCACGATCATCTGGTCGACCACGCCGTGCGCCTCGGAACGTTCGATCGGAATGCCGCCCATCCGGCGCAGCGCCCAGCCGAGCGGCCCGCGAAACAGCTCGCGTTTGCCCATGAACGCGATGTCGAGGCCGAGGGCGACCTTGAACAGCAGCCCCCACACGCCATCCCACCATGAACTGTGCGGCGCGGCGATCAGGACCAGCCGCGCGCGATCGGGCATCGCGCCGGCGAGGCGCCAGCCGCACCGTGCCAGCAGCCAGCCGCAGAAGCGGCGCGACCGCGAGCGCGGCCATTGCGGAACCCGCGGCGGCAGCGGCAGCAGGCCGCCGCCCGTGCTCAATCGGCGCTCCAGGCGCCGCGGCCGCGCGTGCGCTTGATCGCCGAGCGCGTCTTCTTGGCGTCGATGCGGCGTTCCTTCGATGCGCGCGTCGGCCGCGTCGCGACCCGGCGCTTAGGCACGATCGTCGCGGCGAGGATCACCTCGGCGAGACGCGCGCGCGCGTCCTCGCGGTTCTTGCCCTGGTCGCGAAACCGGTTGGCCTGGATCACCAGCACGCCGGCCTCGGTCAGGCGACGGTCGCGACGCGCGAGCAGGCGCGCACGTACCGCATCCGGCAGCGCGCGCGACGCGCCGACGTCGAAGCGCAGTTCGACCGCGCTCGACACCTTGTTGACGTTCTGGCCGCCGGGGCCGGCCGCGCGCACGAAGCGCTCGACGAGCTCGTCGTCGGGAATCCTGAGGTCGTCGGCGACTTCGAGCATCCGGGCGCATCCGCGCGGCGAACGGCCGCGGCATCGTCGCGATATTACTTGGAACCCTCGGCAAGCGCGTTGCGTGCGACATTGGCGATGTTGTCGGCGCTGGCCGCCATCTGGTCGAGGCGTTCGGCGCTCTGCCCGGCGCGCGCGGCCTGTTCCATCGCCGTGCGCAGGTTGCGCAGGTTGCCGGAACAGTAGTCCGCGAATCGCTTGATCTGCTTGTGCTCGGGTGTCGCCGCGGCCTGCTGTGCCTGCAGGCACAGCGCTTCGGCTTCCGCCAGGCGAGTACCGGCAACACCGAGGTTGACCGTCGGGTCCGGCGGTGCCAGCGGTTGCGGAGCCTTCGCGGCGGACGCGCCGCCGAGCGCGGCCGGGACCTGGCGCTTGGACGGATCGGCCAGGGCCGCCGCCCGGCGCGATTCCGCGAGGTCGATCGCGCGCCGAACGACCTTCGGCGCAGTGACGTCTTCGAAGCTGAACTTGTCCGGGTTGCGGCCGGCGTCGGCAACCCAGCCCTCGAGCTTGCCGCGGCATTCCTTCTGGCCGTCTTCGCCCGCCACGCGCACCGGCAGGCCCTGCAGCAGGGTCTTGTCGCCGGACCACGCGCGCAGGCAGTCGATCGCATTGCCGTCGAGCAGCGCATTCGCGTCGGCGGGATCGGCGCGTTCGCTGCGCAGCAGCGCGGCGAGTTGCTCGTCGGTCGGTTCGCGCAGATGCGAGCAGGCGGTGGCGCCGAGCACGCAGAGCAGGGCCAGCAGACCAAGTTTGTTCATCGTTCACTCTCCGGTTGCATTCGAGACGGATAAGCTCAGGCGCGTCGCGCCGCCAGTGCGAACGCCGCGGCCGCGGCGATGCCGGCGAGCCACGCGGCGACCGGCAGGCCGAATCGCCGCGGCGCCGTCCCCAGCAGGGCGATCAGCACGCAACCGACGGCCAGCGAGACGCCGAGCGACAGCCATACCGCGCTGCGCTGGCCGCGCCGCACGCGCAGGTCCAGCTGCTTCAGATCACCGGAGGCGATGCGAAGTTCCAGCGCGCCCCGCGTCGCCAGCGCCAGATAGTCGTGCACGAGCTGCGGCATGTCCGGCGCCGCGGCCAGCCATTCCGGCACGCGCCGGCGCAGCGCCTTCAGCATCGCGCGCGGACCGCTGCGCTGGCGCCAGATGCGTTCCAGCACGGGTTTCGCGGTCGCCCAGATGTCGATCCGCGGATGCAGCAGGCGGCCGACGCCCTCGATGTTGAGCAGGGTTTTCTGCAGCAGGATCAACTGCGGCTGCAGCGTCAGCTCGTGCCGGCGCGCCATCTGGAACAGCTTGACGACGACCTCGGCCAGCGAGATTTCCGACAGCGGCCGCGTGAAATACGGCTCGCACACTGTGCGCACGGCGGCTTCGAGTTCGTCGAGGCGCGTGCTGGCCGGCATCCAGCCGGCGCGGACATGCAGCTCGGCGATGCGCGCGTAGTCCTGGTTGAACAAGGCGAGGAAGTTCTCGGCGAGCCAGTACTGGTCGCGCTCCGGCAGCGAACCCATGATGCCGAAGTCGAGCGCGATGAAGCGCGGGTCGCGCGGATGCGCCGGATCGACCCAGATGTTGCCGGCGTGCGCGTCGGCGTGGAAGAAGTTGTCGCGGAACACCTGCGTGTAGAAGAGGCGCACGCCCTTCTCGGCCAGCGCGACGCGGTCGATGCCGGCCGCGTCGAGCGCGGCGAGGTCG